>Ga0209164_1000300_pt1 | contig 134183 bp, 134 predicted proteins | sample MTBNYHSulfiMetaG_FD_187458 | JGI IMG/M metagenome (GOLD analysis project Ga0209164, IMG submission 187458) | Enrichment culture microbial communities from rom New York Harbor, USA that are MTBE-degrading - MTBE-NYH (New York Harbor Sulfidogenic)... | ecosystem: Environmental > Aquatic > Marine... | reverse complement strand
TTTTTACGCGATAAGATTTTCTGTCAAAAATAAGCTTAATTTTGATCATAATAGCCACGCTATTTGTTAAGTATCACTGGAATTATCTGTTTGTTTTGCGTCAGAATTAGACTTTTCGAACACACTCTTGAATACTTTCGGGTACTTGCCAAATTCAACGAGGAAGAAAAGGAAATAACTAATCTGATCATCATAGAAATATTCAAAAATGCAGATCTCCCGAAGCTTTCTGAAGAAAAAAGTATCATCGATTTTCAAGTGGTTCTCGGGAAAATCATAAGTGAAGGAAAACAACGCGGGGAATTTCGCTCCGACGTCAATACTGCTTATGTGGCCGATATTTTAGCCGGCGTATACTTTCATACCCTGTTTGCATGGCTGCATGATAAATTGAACCAATCATTTACGTTTGAACTATTAGGCAGGGTAACTGTTGTGATTAATGGAATAGAGCCTAAGAGCTAGAATTTACAGGTATACCTTTCCTTCGTCACCATCCACAGTCACTAACCGGTTATCATCTATCACTTTCATTACACCTGGAATGTTTATCACCGCAGGAATGCCGTATTCCCGGGCCACAATGGAACCGTGTGAAGAAAATCCTCCTGTCTCCATAACTATGGCGGAAGCCCTTAAAAACAAAGGTGTCCAGGCGGGATCGGTGGATGGAGCCACCAGAAAAGCGAAGCAATTCTGTTCCCCGCACTTTTTACAATTAGTCTTGGGCAACCAGGAGTATACCTGCAGTACTGAAGGTTGTTTCTTTATCTCATAATTGGGTACTATTTCATCCTTTCGCTCCCAGGTTTCGTTAATCATTTCTTTTAGCCAATCAAGCACATCTACTACATCAGCCAAATGCAGCGCCTTTGCCATTGTAAGGTATCTGGGGTAAATGACAATTAATCGGTATTCTTTGGTAAAGGTTAAAATGGGGGCTTCCCTGTTGAATATTGCGTTTTTTATTATCGTATTAAGATAGGGCATTACCTGGGTTATATCATCAGACAATTCCGCTTTAACCCGTATTTTCTCAGGGTCCGCAACGCAAGGCTCAGTTCGAGTAATTCGGACTTGATTAAGAAACAATAAAATCCCCTCCAGATTCTGTTTTATATAACAAGACGGATGAGGATTTTAAAAGGATACACTTATTTTTATTGAACTTTTTTGTTTGCAACCCCGCCGGGGTCATTTATTTTTTTTCGGAACTCAACACAATACATTTCTTTCGTCGTAATAAAACTCGCAGTCATATCCAAGGATCTGTTTCATCTTTTTTCTGGCTCTATGCAAACGGATTTTGGCATTTTCCAACGAACAATCTAAAATTTCGGCTATTTCCTTGTTTGTGTATCCATTAGATTTAAGCAATAAGGGTGCCCGATAGTTCTCAGGCAACAGAGAAGTTTTTTCTTGAAGACATTCAGACATAAATTTTTGTTCGGTTTTATTTATGGGTAAATTTACGGAATCCATAAGCCGTGGCAGTATGGTATCGTCAATTAAAGCTGGTTTTGGTATTTTCTTTCTCATTACATCAATAAATAAATTATACGCGACCTTATGAAGTCATAACGGGATTTTTGTTTTATCCCGGATAGAAACAAAATTTTCATAAGCTTTCAAGAAAGTGGCTTGGGTTATTTCTTCCGATAATTGGTGGTTATTGGAAATGCTAAATATAAATCTAAATAAATTATTGTAATTCTCTTGGTAGATTTTTTCGAAGTCGTTATTAACGTCCGGCATTTTTTATACTCCGTGGAGTTTAAAATCGTCACAGCTTGCGTAACCATTATACTAAAGATACTTTGCTTAGCCACTCATGAGGAAAGCCGCAAGCCAGGCTTATTTTTTTTGCCCCTTGCTTTACAATTTCGCCCAACTGATCCACTGTTAAGTTTTCCCTGGTCGCCGGCGCAGCAATGCTGATACCGGCAATCGCTTTACCTTCCAGCCCAAAAATAGGCGCGCCGACAGAAAGAACACCCACATTAAACTCTTCGTCGGAAATGGCATAACCTTTGGCTCTGATACTCGCAATCTTTTCTTCCAGTTCCTCCGGGCGGTAAATTGTTTTGGGGGTAAAGGGCTTTAACTCAGTTCTCAATAAAAGGTCTTTTCTTTCATTTTCGTCCAGCCAGGCCATTAGCGCCTTGCCCACAGACGTACAATAAACCGGCAAACGGTCACCTATCCTGGTATATATTTTTAATGCATGAGTGGAATCAATCTTTTCAATGAGCAACAGTTCATCTTCATATGGAATATAAAGATTTACCGTTTCATTAGTTTGTCTGGCGATTTCACTCATGACCGGCAAGGCGAAATCCCTGACATTTAAATTATCAATGGCCCTTTTGCCCATTCTAAAAAGCTTATAAGATAATCTAAAATCCCTGGTTTGCAAATCCTGAAACAGGTAACCGCTCTTAACCAGATTACCGGCCAACCTGGAGACAGTGCTGCGGGGAATATCCAGTTGCCTGCTGATTTCCCTGACACCAATTTCCTTGTGTTGGGCAACCAGTTCCATAATTTGCAAACCTCTCAATAAAGAATTAACCGGCTCTTTTTTTTGCACTATTCCCACCTGTTTTCACAAAGCGCCATAGCTTTTTATGATTACAAATAGCACATCTTCAGGTTTTTGTCCAGAGATTACATTGCTTATGAGCTGATGTTTTCCAAAGATTTCGTTGCCGTTTTGGGCTTGACCGCAAAACAATAGTTGTAAAATAACAATAGACACACAATAATAAGCCCGATAACGCGACTCATCCAGCCAATCGGGATTACTATGGATAATCCCGCCACAACACATAGTACCCGTTCGGCCATGTTTAAAGATCTTCGGAAGTAGCCTTCCACTCCAACGGCTAAAACTGCTATCGCCAGTATGGCGTCAAAAAGAGCCCAGGCTATCTGTAACGGTTCACCCATAAATACCAGCGCCGGATTAAAAATAAATATAAATGGAATTATATACCCCGCCACCGCCAGTTTGATACCCTGCCAGGCGGTTTTCATCAACGGGGCTCCGGCTATTGAGGCTGCGGCATAGGTAGCCATACATACGGGCGGGGTCAAAAAAGAATACGTACCGTAATAAAAAACAAACAAATGCGCTAAAATCGGCGGTACTCCAAGTTCAACCATAGCGGGAGCGGCCAGCACCGAAAGGAAAATGTACGTTGCCGTAACCGGCATGCCCATACCCAGAATAGTGCTGGCAATGGCCGTGAAAATTGCCAGCAATAACAAATTTCCTCCGCCGAAAGTAACAAGCGCACGTGAAAGAGATAATCCCAAACCGGTATAAGTAACCACACCAATCACTATCCCCGCGGCAGCGCAAATTATGGCCACCTCCATCATCCCTTGCGTGGTCTTCTCAAGCAGGTTCAGGGTATTTTTCAAACCGGCCCGGGTTTCACGCCGGCATAAAGCAACCAGTATCAGAGACCCCAGTGAATACAGCGCCGCCACTTCCGGACGCAAAAATAAAGCAAACAGGCAATACACCAACACCAAAACAGGAATAATGTAGATCCAACCGGATATTAGAGTTTGCCTTAAAACAGGCAACTGCTCCCTGGGCAGCCCTTTGATTCCTTCTTTGGCCGCCCGCAAGTCAACCTGCAAAAACTCGCCCATGAAATATAGCAGCGCCGGCACTATCGCCACCAGGGCCACCTGGTAATAAGGCACTCCCAGGAACGAAGCCATTATGAACGCCGCAGCGCCCATTATTGGCGGCAAAATACAGCCACCTGTAGAAGAAACTGCTTCCACCGCCCCGGCAAAATGGGCTTTATAACCGGTTTGTTTCATTAAGGGGATGGTAACTACCCCTACTGCGGCCACGTTACCCACGGCACTGCCGGACAGCGTTCCAAACAGAGCACTGGTGGCAATGGTTATTTTGGCCGGGCCGCCGCGATACCGGCCCATTAAGGATTGGGCAACATCCAATAAAAAATTCGCCCCTCCGGTGCCAAATAAAAACTGGCCGAATAAAACAAAGGCGAAGACCACCATACCGGCTATCTGCAGGGCGATACCAAACAAGAAGTCAGAGCCCAGGTATAGTTGATTCACCAGTCGCGGCCAGCTTACTGCCTTGGCTTCAAAAACACCGGGCATAAGATAGCCAAACCGGCCATATAAAATAAAAGCCAGCACTATCACTACCAGAGGCCATCCCGCAACACGGCGGGTGGCCTCAAGGGTAGCCACAATAATGGTTAGCCCCAAAACAATTCTAAGCGGTGTTATAACACCAATGGTTAAAAGAATTTCCGGATAAAACAAGGTAATGTAAAAACCGCTGCAAAGACATCCAATTATAAGCAGCCAGTCATACCAAGGCACACTTACCCTGGTGCTCTTACTGGTCGCCGGAATGGACAAAAAAAGGTAGGTCATGATAAATGATAAAAACAAACCTAAAAATTGTTGGGGGAATAATGATATCCGAAACAGAAAACCCGGTAAATCTACGATAAAGATAACCCCCAAAATAGGTACTGCTACTCCTATAACCCGCCTGAAGAACAACGAAGACCCTTGCAATGTTCTAAACCGTACTGCCTTCTCACCATCCATCCTCAACCCCCCTTAGCAGTCAAAACATACTTAATTTAGCCAGTTGATGATTTAAGATACCTTGGAGAGCAGTTCTTGCTGCCTCTGTTCCATTTCCGGAGTCCACACATTCATTTCCTGATAAAATTTTACCGCCCCCGGATGGAAAGGTATTGTAAAATCAGCAACTAAAAAATTTTCCGTGGTCCAATCATGAAGGGGGAAATTTATGGCTGTAAGCTCCTCGTTGTTCTCCCAAAGCATTTTGACAACCTGATAAGCTAAATCGTCTGCAAGGTCTTCACGGGAGACCAGATAAAAATCATAACAGTATAAATAGGTCGGCTCTTTGATTCCCACATTGTCCGGAGAAGGCTCCACCTGAACCAGTGTGCCCGGGTATTTTTCCTGCATGCGGGCTAACGCATCCGGGGACGGATCAAACGATAAAAAACGAGCTCCCTTTTGAGCATCAAATTCAGTAACGGCACTGGTACCTAAAGAAACGGACACCCCTTTGGCCCGGCCGTCGTTGACAGCTTGTACACCGGAAGTAATACTCGGTACGGCTACCGGGATGACATCATCAACAGTTAAGCCAAAATTAGCCAAGGTAGCTTCGGATTGAGCCGTGATACCTTCACTGCCGGTAAATTCAGCCACATATCGTTGCCCTTTCAAGTCCTGGCCGTTCTTGATGGAAGAACCGTCTTCAACCATAATACCGATTAATGATTTATGCCCGCTGGTTAGTAACCTGATTGGAAAACCTTGGCCGCCGGAAGTTTTTTCATAAGAATATTTTCCTTCCAGTCCCATCAGGGCATCCCAGGAGTTTAAAACGCCCAGGTCCATTTCCTGTGAACCGATCATCGGGAACCACTCGGAAGGACCAGATGTGGCAATGGCTTTGACTTCCAATCCCGAAGCATGTTTGCTTATAACAGTAGCAATACCCGTACCCAGGGAATTAACGAGACTTCCCATGGGATGGGTTCCCAATGATAATACTTGCGATGACTTTTGATTGTTGTCTCCACCGGCAGTATTATTCTCTTGATTGGATTGCTGATTGCTCCCGCATCCTGTCATGGTCAACAGGATACACAAGATCGCCGATATTATTAAAATCAGTCTTTTTTTCATTAATTAAACACCTCCCAAAATCAACTTATTTTAGCCTGCCCGGTCATCAATATAGGGGCTTTCTTCCACCTTGAAAGCGCGTTGACAATACGGGCAAATCAGCTCCAAACCGGCATGGCGCAGTTCATAATCGCAATAATAACGGCCGTGACATTCCGGGCACTCCACCCAAAAAATTCTATCCATTAGTACACACCTCCTGATTCAATCAAGCCATTGTTCCGGTATTACGGACTTAAGCACCTGTTCCGGCACTTTAAGCATTGTGGGGAATGGCCGGTCCAAAGGCCTGGTGGCGTCAATAACCAACTTGTTGTGACCCATGGCCGTAGTAAATATCGTATACAGGTTGCGTATATAAGTAACGTCCCGTTCAGGATTGACCATGGTTGCCAGCGCCCAGACGACTTCCTTTTCATTAAAAACATCTATATCATCGTCCACTACCACGATAACCTGGTTGGTGCTTGATTCGTTCAAAGCCACCAACCCGGCCTGTTTACCCTGCCCCTCTTTCGTCTTTTTAATTGCGATATATTCCGAATATCAAATCATTCAATACTGCGAGATGACAGGGAAAAACCCCGCAATCCCTACTATAAAGGGATTACAGGGTTTTTCGTGTTCCGGTTAAATCTTACCGGCTAAATCTTACCGCCTAAATTTTGCAATAGTACAGGCGGTGTAATCCAAATTGGGTTGCCGGATGAGCGGGCCGGCGAAGAGGCCGCTCCAAGTCTAATTTTTTTCTGTCTGTTGTTTTGCCCGTCACCTGATATTCCTCAATTTCTCATACAGAGTAGCCCTGCTGATACCTAATAGTTTTGCCGCCTTGGACTTGTTGCCGCCCGTAATCTTAAGCGCTTTTGATATGGTTTCCTTTTCAGCTTCTTTGGCTGCCTCCGATAAAGCAAGCCCGGATCCCTGGGTGTAATTCTCGCCCTGCCCCCAGGAATCAATACCCAGATCGTCTATTTGAATCAGGTCACGATGGCAATAAATCACCGCCCGTTCGATAAGGTTTTCCAGTTCCCTGATATTTCCCGGCCACTGATAGGTATTGAAAAATTTTTTTACTTCCTCTGTGACACCTTTAATCCGTTTCCCGGATTCCTTTCTGCATCTGTTCAAAAAATAATCCAACAAAAACGGAATGTCCCCGGTATGCTCACGCAAAGGAGGTATGGTAATGGTTAAAACCTTTAACCTGTAATAAAGGTCCTCCCTGAACCGCCCTTCTTTTTGCAGCTGGTATAGGTTCTTATTTGTCGCGGCGAGAATGCGGACATCAATTTTCTTTGTCCTGACGCCTCCCACCCGCTCTATTTCTTTCTCCTGGATCACCCGCAATAATTTGCTCTGCACGGGTAAGGGCATGTCGCCGATTTCATCCAAAAAAATTGTTCCTCCGTCGGCAAGCTCAAATTTACCCGGCTTGCCGTGCCTGAGGGCCCCGGTGAACGCTCCCCCCTCGTAACCGAACAATTCCGCTTCGGCCAGCTCGGTGGGTATCGCCACGCAATTCACTTTGACAAAGGGGCGTTTAAAGCGGTCGCTGGCATTATGGATGGCCTGGGCTAAAAGTTCCTTTCCGGTTCCGCTTTCACCGTAGATCAGCACCGTGGAGGAATTGGCGGCGGCCTGCATGGCTTGTTTTTTAATCTCCTGCATACCGGCGCTTTTGCCGATCATGCATTCAATGGTATACTTGGTGCCGTTCAGTTTAAACAGCTCGTTATCACGTTTTAGCTGATTGACCAAAGAAACTCTCTGCGTATTCTCTTCATATTTGATGTAATGTTTGGCCGCTTCAATTTCCGCGGCATCCTGTAAAATTAAAATCGCTCCTTTGGTCTTGCCGTCGTGGATAACCGGCAGCCCGTTGACTATTAAAGTGGTTGCTGAATATTTTACTTTATGCGGACCAGTCCATACCCCGTTGATGATTTCATCAAAGGGCAGGTAAGGCAGTAAATCCTGAATTTGTTCCCCCACCCGGACATCGGGAAGAACCCGGTTAAGATACACGCTGACTAAATTAACTATACCGTTTTCATCGGTTGACACAAGCCCGCAGGGCGCTTGCTGGAAAATATTAGACAGTTCCTCGTACAGGAATTCAATGTGATCCAGCAAATGCATCACAGCGTAAGCCTGGGTAATGGTTCCGCTGGGTCTGCCGTCCAGATCTATAACCGGGGTCTGTCCGATACGGGAGTTGCGCAGCCACCGGATCAACTCGGTCAGGTTATTAAAAGCTTTATCCTCCCGAAAGAACGTAATATCCCGCAAATAGTATTTTTCTATGCTGGTATCGAGGCTGGTTCCCTGCAGCAGGCAGTCGTATAAATTGTGGCGGGTAAACATGCCGATTAATATCCCGTCTTCATTAATCACGGGTATGCCTGTCAATCTGGTGCTGCGGTAGGCCAACAGGGCATCTCTCATGGTGCTGTTGGGATTCAGGGCGATACTGATTGGCTCCATAATATCCTTTGCTTTCATGGATGCTTCACCCTCCACCTGATTTAAAAATTATACTGTTTGCAACGACAAATATGAAAAACTATACGCTGGCCTTAAATATCACAGGAAGCGACAACATCAATTTTTGTATTAAAAAGATTTTGCACTATAACCTGCCCGCGTTTAACCGGAGGTTTTACATTGATTTTTTTTACCATCTCCATGGCCGGGAGAAGATACTCCTTTGGGATGGGGCCGGTTGTACGCACAGCCAACCTTTGCGGCGGTTCTCCGGCAACTGAGATGGTTGTCGTCAACATCCGAACGGGATTGGTTAATTCCAGGGAAATATATTCAGCCCCTTTGGGACATTGGTGACCTTCCATGATTAATTCTTCGCCTGCACGGAATGCATGTACCTGACACCCCAGCGGACAGACGATACATACCAGGGTTCGCTCCGGTTTATTCATTGTGCTCAGCCTTCCTGCGGATTGATACAATTATATCCTGTCCTTTAGCAATTTTTACAAGTTTTTCTCTGTTCAAACTAACTTTTTCCATTTGCGACGGAACAACCTTTACCCGGCTACGGGCGGCAATCAGCCCGCCATTACAATGCACCTCCACCATGGCGGGTTTAATTACGCCGGTGGAACGGAAAAATAGCTGCGTCTCATTGTCAGCCGTGGAATCAAATTTAATTTTTTGCGGTACCACATACCGGACATTGGCGCCGGGCTTTACATTTATTATTGTATAAGCGGCCTGTGCCCGTTTTTTCAAATATGCCGCGGCTGCCTTACCCGCTTTCTGTCCTTCCGCCGTCACATAATCAACCAAATCATGCACCTGAACAGTATTACCGCAAGCAAAGACGCCTTCCAGGCCGGTCTGCATTTGCTAATCCACCACCGGACCGCCGGTAGACGGATCAAGGATAATTCCCGCCTGTTTGCTCAGTTCATTTTCCGGTATCAACCCCGCCGAAAGCATCAGCGTATCACAGTCCAGATATTGCTGCGTGCCCGGTAACGGCTTAAGATCCGGGCCAACCCGGGACACCGTTACTCCCTCCTAATTCAGCCTGCCGCATAAAATCTCCGAACCGGCAGCGTCTTTTCTGACCTTTTCAGGCTCTATGCCCAGTTCCCGGGCCAGGATATTGATCACGGCCGGGGTGCAAAAACCTCCCTGGCAGCGTCCGAGGGCTGTACCGGCCCGCCGCTTTACCCCGTCGACCGTGGTCGCTCCCGCGCCGCGCCGCACGGCGTCAATTATTTCCGCCTCGGTTATCTGGCGGCAGCGGTACACAATGTGACCGTAAAGGGGATTTTCCCTAACCAGCCTTTGCTGTTCCCCGAAGGGCAATTTATGAAATCTAACCACCGGCCTGCGCCGGGGATTGAACGCAGTATTGGGTTTCAACCGGTCGCCTTCCTTGGTTTTGATTAAATCCGCGACGTATTTGCCTATTTCATTGGCGCAGGTAAGTCCGGGAGATTTGATGCCGGCGCAGTTGATAAAATTATCGCAGCCCGCCGGTTCCCCCAGGATAAAATCCTTCACCTTGTCCTCATAGAACTCGGCCTCTCCGCCGGCATTAAACCTGAGCAATTGCGGTCTGGGACGGATACCGGAAAAACTGCGGATCACCAGGTGATAAGGAATCCCCCTGACGCTCTCCCCGGCCAGACTCTTTACCGACGCCAGTTTCTCCGCCGTGGTGCGGTAGTCGTCTTTAGCTTTGATATCTTCGGTGGAAGGTCCCACCAGAATATTACCGTGCACCGTGGGAGCCACAATAACTCCCTTGATGTCTTCATTTTTCCTGGCCGTAAAAATCACCCGGCGCACCGTGTGCCGCGCTTCCGTATCGAGCACATAGTATTCCCCCCGGCGCGGAGCGATCCGGAAAAATGGTTCGGCCACCATATTGTTTATTTCGTCGGAATGCAGCCCGGCACAATTTACCACATACCTGGCTGTGAAAACCCCTTTGGCGGTATCCAGTATAAAAGTACCGTTGTCCGTCCGGCGGATATTTCCCACCCCGGTGTTTAAAAACAGCTCCACCCCGTTGTCCACCGCGTTTTCCGCCGCGGCCGAACCAAATTCCCAGGGGTTTACAACGCCCGTGGAAGGAACATATAAAGCCGCAATTACTTCGGGGTTTAAATTGGGTTCCATCTCCAGAGCACGGGCGCCGCTGATAATCTCCATGCCCTGTACTCCATTTTGCAGGCCTTTTTTATATTTGTCATGAATTTTCTCGACCCCTGTTTCGTCAACGGCGATCATCAGAGACCCGGTCCGGGAAAACTCCACGTCCAATTCGGCGCAAACGCGATGAAAATCTTCATTGGCCTTTCTGGTCATTCCCGCCTTGATGGAGCCCGGTTTGCCGTTGTAACCGCTATGCACGATGGCCGTATTGGCTCTGGTGGCCTCACAGCAGATATCGGAGTTCTTTTCCAGAAGGGCGATCTGCAGCCGGTAGCGGGCCAATTGCCTGGCCACGAAGGAGCCAACCACCCCGGCGCCGATTATCACGACATCATACATTCAGTTTCAACCCTCCCTGCCGCCAAGGGTACAAAAAAACGAGTTCTCCGTCCACCGTCTGTAGGTACAGTTAAAACAACTCCTCATTTTTTCGCTGACCAGTTCTTCCGGTACGTCCGGCTTGAATCTGCCGCAGGCCTCCGTATTGGTCCGCTCGGCGCCGAACTGTCTCATTTCGCCCTTGTCCATGGTCAGCCACTGCCCGGCCACGGCGCCGGGGACGATCAAAAGCACAGGCCGGCCGTTATACAGTACCGGCTTAGCCTTCCATTTAATAGTAACAATCTCATGGCCGGGCAAGGGTTTCATATCCGTAGTGCATACCGCTGTGATCAGTTCTTCTTTTAAAAGCTGTCCCACGGAGAAGCTCATCCCATTGGACAGATGTCCAATGCCGCCCTTTACTTCACCGTCATTGCCGTTAAGCCTTAGACCCACGCCGGCCAGGGCGCCGATAACGCCGTCACCGGTGCCTCCCTTTTCTTCCAGCAACACTCCCGCTCGGGCGGCCAGCCGGTAGGCCTGTTCTTTATTCAGCACTTCACATTTGGCCCGGAAACCGAATTTAATCAGTTCGTCCGGCTGGTTAATGTTTTCCACGTCAGCTATGCATATCCCGGGGTCGGATCCGACCGCGCTTTCTATTCTCAAATATTCCGTCAGCCGCCGTTTAAGTTCCTCATAGTATTGCTCCCCCACCGCCGCGTTAAAGCACATGGCGCTGTTATGGGAGGTATAGGGAACATCCGGGTGCAGGATGAACTGATGTCTGGTAACAAACCCGCATTTTCCCCAGCCTTCTTGCTCAATGATCTCCAGCATTTCCGAGGCGATGGACCCGGTGCCCCTGGATTCCAGGTTGTCGGTATCGTCAATGCAAATCAGCAGTTTCATGGACATGCCTTCTTTTTATGCTAATAATCAACTTGTCCGGCATAACTTAAATACCCGGTGCTCCAGATGCCCTTATATCCTTATACCCTCTGCCTGACAGTATTTTGGCCAGTTGACTGTCCGAAAGCTCATAATCAAAAAAGTTCTGGTAGAATTCCCTGGTTTCCTTTTCTATATCCACGTCGCTGAACAGCTCGGGATAAACGGTTTTCGCCGTCCACAGTATAGCCAGCGGTGTTTCAACGGAGTAAGGGTGCCCCCACCTGGAAACACCCAAAGGCAAAAGATAAATGTGGCCTTCCCGGTACGCCTTCAGGTTATGGAGCTGCGGGCTGGCATTAATGTAATCCAGCACATCCGCGCCGTTGATGATGATGTACTCCGGGTTTTGTTTCAGCAATTCCTCCAGCGCGATATAGTTTTTGTCAATGCTGTGGTTTTCTTCCTGCTTGCCCGACAAGCCGACATTTTTTACCCCGACCAGATTCAACCAGTCCGACGAAAGGGAATTTGCCCTGTCGGTCCTTAACAACTCGTTAATCGCATGATATACGGTTTTTCTGTTTTCTTCAGGAACACTTGCCGTCCGGGAAGTTACCAAATCGACCACAGACCGGTAATACTCGTTATAAGCGGCAGCCTCTGCCTCATGGCCGGTAATGGCGCCCAGCAGCTCGAAGATCTGCTGCTGCTGCTCCACATTGTCATAGGCTATGGTAACAATGGGTATGCCCAGCTTTGTTAGATTTTTTACCGTACTGCTGTCGAGGGTAACCTCGGGATTGGCTATCAACACCTCGGGCCTGGGCTTTTTGGCCACCTCTTCAATATTGAGTACGTTGTTGCCCTTTACTATCCTGGCATTCAGGATCTGCGGGTATATTTCGCAAAATAAAAAATCCCTGGTATTTCCCTCCGGGATGGTCACGATCTTTTCCACATCCCCGTACATGGCTATGACATGACTGGAAACGGCAAAAAGGCTTCCGATATGGTCCGGGTTCTGCTTGACCTTCACTTGATTTCCCAAATAATCAGTTACAATGATATAGCCTTCTTGCGGTGTTAAATCCTCCTTAACAGTCGATTGAGAACAACCGTTTAGAATGGAAAAAAGTAAAAAAACAATGATCAAATAGGTTATTTTTTTACTCATTTTTACCATTCGCCCCCCGCGCAAAAGTCTACGGGCACCACATAATTAAGCACCCTGTCCCCGTTGGTGTCTCTGAAGTTTTTGGTTAAAACCTTAAAAATCTTGGCCATGTTTTCCTGGTTTAAAACTGCCGAAGGAACTCCAACCGCGCCGAACACCCCGTTTTCCATTAACGCCACCCTGGTTGGTATTCCGTAGCTCTCGAAAAGATAGGCATGGTTTGGAAAATGAGTGGCCATCACCACGGATACTCCCTTTTCCTCAATAATGCGAGCAATGTATTTAATTACATTCAGTTCATGCCGGAAGTCCAGATGAGATGTCGGTTCGTCAAAAATAATCAGCCGGGCATTCTGGGCAATGGCCCGGGCAATTTTAATCAGCTGCGCTTCACCGCCGCTTAACTTGGTAAAAACACGGTCCTTGAATTTATACATGCCCACGCTGTTGAGGGCGTTCCCGGCAATTTCGAGATCTTCCCGGCCCGGCGAGGAAAATATCCCTGAATACGCCGTCCGGCCCATTAATACAATTTCCAGCACGGTATAGGGGAAGGTGCGATCGCTTTTCTGAGACACATAGGCAATTTTTTGGGCCTTCCGGGCTGCGGATAAAGCCAGTGCGTCTTCACCGTCAACGAACACATGCCCCCGGTCCGGCTTGTTTAAGCCCAGAATACAGTCCAGCATGGTGGTTTTCCCGCATCCGTTGGGACCAAAAATACAGAAGATCTCACCCTGTTCCACGGCAAAGTTAACGCCGTTTAGAATCTTTTTTTCATGGTAACTAAAATTCAGGTTTTCCACCTGCAGTACGGCCATTACCAGCTTCCGCCCCCCTTCGTTCTTTTTAGAATGACAATGAAGAACGGCCCGCCGATCAGGGCTGTCAGAACGCCAAGGGGGATTTCCGTACTGACGATGCTGCGGGCAATCAGGTCCACGATTAAAAGAAAACAACCGCCCACAGACAAGCAAACCGGCAATAAAATCCGGTTATCGTTGCCGACGATCATGCGCACAATATGTGGAATAATCAGGCCCACCCAGCCGATGGTGCCGCTGACGCATACCGCGCCGGCGGTGGCAAAGGAAGTACACACAATAATAATGGCCCGGCATAAACCTGTGTTAACGCCCATAGTATTGGCTTCCCGTTCACCCAGGGAAAGCACGTTAACCCGCCAGCGAATCAGCATGATACCCGCGATTCCAATGGTAACTGGAATCATGGCGATGGTCATGTCCTGAAAATTAGCCCTGCTCAAACTGCCCATGAGCCAAAAGGTAATGGTGGGGAGTTTCTCCATGGGATCGGCGACAAATTTCATGAATGAAATTAAAGCGCTGAAAATGGCCGAAATGACTACCCCGCCCAAAACCAGGGTCACCGTTGGCGCCGAATCATATATCTTCCCGGTCATGTAACTTAAAAGCACCGCCAGGATCCCAAAGCAAAAAGCCAGGGCGTAGATCATAAAAGATTGATGGAAAAATATAATACCCAGGCAGGCTCCAAAACCCGCGCCCGAGCTGACTCCCAGCATACCGGAATCAACCAGGGGGTTCCTGAACATTCCCTGGAGAGCGCCGCCGCTGACGGCCAGCGCTCCCCCCACAATAAAGGCCAGTAAAGCCCGGGGCAGTCTGATGTCATAGACCAGGGAATATTCGATGGCCCGATCGGGATCCGCAAGCCACTTTTCCTTTTCCAGCAAAATGGATAAAATATCGCTGATTGTTAAATCATATCTGCCCACAAATAAGGAAAACACAATTAATATCACCGGTAAAACCAGACAGACCAAAACAAGAACCCGGGTGTGGTTTTTATTGAGCATTGTTTTTCTTTTTGAAGAAATAAATTGCCGCCGCAATGACCACAACCAGAACAACAACGTAAATCAACCATTGGGAAGAGTCGCCGTCCGCCGGCGCGGAACTGCCGGTGGTCTCCGCCGCGGCAAATCCCGGGGTGGAGAAGGTGTATTTTATTTCTTTCCCCAGCGTTTCACCGCTTTTTGACTGCAGATCAGGGCTGATGGTAATTGTATATTCTTCCGCCTCTTTAAGGGCTCCGGGTTTGACAATGATGTCGTTTCTCTTTTCCCTTTCCAGTTGGTCATCAAAGGTAATCACTTCAATGGGCACGGCATTGCCGCCGGAGTCAGTCATGGAAAAACACTGGCGGTTGTTTTCCGCGACACTGATATTGGCGACATTTTTACTGAAAACAAATTTAATTTCCCGGTCAATATTTACGTCTTCTTCTCCGTTCTCCACGGTGGAAGAAACAATATCAAAGGCTTTGTCTTCTCCCCCGGAACCGTCTCCCGCCGCCAGGACTAAAGAAGGAAATCCCAATAGTAAAATGAGTACTAAAAATGATAAGCCAAATATTTTTTTCACTTTTCCCTGCTCCTCCCCTGATTCCTTTCATTGACACTTTTTCGTCTGCTATGACTATGATTCATGGGCTCCTTGTTCCGGCAACACACCTCCAATCTTATGCCGCAAACCGTTATGTTTTAATAAGCATATTGCCGGCAGGCCATCCTCCCGGGATAAAATTAAATGCCGGACCGCATTGCGAAAAGCAAAGCCGGTCCGGCAATAAGCTTCCGGAGCCAAATCTCCTTTTCGCAATGGAAGGCGCGTTGGTTTCCCACCGTACCCTAACGGCCTGAAAACCATACCCGCAGGCTAAGGTTTACCAGGCTCGGAGAATGAGCATTTATTTTTTCACGATCAAGTTTTAGTTAAGATTCAACTAAAATTGGTGGGATTCCTGCAACAAAAAACAAAAACTTGTTGCATATCCGGCAGGAATTGTCGAAAGCAAAAACGAATACAGCTTAAGTTTCTCTGAATCCGTCCGCCTGGGGTCGACATGACTATGGCGGGCGGATCGACAGGTGCGCCTGGAAACGGACGCGCCTCCCATTGCGGAAAGGAGAGCGATTGGAATGTCGTTGTCCCTATAAAGGATGCACGAAGCCGGGTCGCCTTTTCGCAGCCCGGCTTTTTATTTTGGTCAAACAATATAATGCTCCGAGTCCCGCAGCCTAAAAGATGTGTCCCAAGGTTAGCCGGGCCCGTAGGGTTTGCCTGGAAACGGGCAGGCCTCCCGTTGCGGAAAGGAGCCTGCACCCGGATATTAGGTCCGGTTGTCCTCCTTATGGCCAACCGGATTTTATTTTTGCCCGATAGGAGGTGGAAACGTCATCACGCGGCTGCACCCGGTTTTTAGCGGCTTTCACTTGGTCAACCATTTTAAACTTAAAGGAGGTAATTTTGTTGCAAAAAAATTGGAGAAGGGTGAGACCATCTGCCTGCTGGGTCCCAACGGCTGCGGCAAGACCACGCTGCTTAACTGCATCCACGGCGATTTCGTCCTTAGCAGCGGGGAGATCCTGATTGACGGACAGGACGTAAAAACAATGACCATCGCCGAACGGGCGATGAAAATGGGCTACGTGTTCCAGGAACACAGCGCTCCCTTTCCTTACAGTTCCCTGGAAGTGGTGAGAATGGGCCGCGCCCCGCATCTCGGTCTGTTCCAGGCGCCCACTAAAAAAGACACCGTCCTGGCCGAAAAGATCATGGACGAGATGGGCATCGGCCACCTGTCGGCCAAACGCTACACCATGCTGTCCGGAGGAGAACGCCAGCTTGTGCTCATCGCGCGCACCCTTTGCCAGGAGCCGGAGATGATCCTGTTTGACGAGCCGACCTCCCACCTGGACTTTAAAAACCAGGCCCTCATCCTCCGCACCATCAGCCGTCTGGCAGACAAAGGACTGACCATTATCATGACCAGCCATTTCCCCAACCATGCCTGGCTGCTGAGCAGCAGGGTGGCGATGATGGGCCGCGGCGGCATCGTTGCCGAAGGTCCGGCTGATACAGTGATGACTGCGGAAAACCTGAGCGAAACTTACGGGCTGAAAGTCAAAGTGTTCCGGGTAACCGACGGCGACAGCGCAATTAACTTCTGTACCCCGGATCCTGAGACTGCTGAAAATAACGGTAAACGGAGTTGAATCAACAATGGAGAGTATATCCACGGAGAGCATATCCATGGCGCCGGTCGGATACGTTCTTTCCGACATTACCAACCTTAAAGACATGCCCATAGCGGGCAAGAGAGCGATCATCAAGATCCGCGCGAAGTTTGTGACGGCCTTATACAGGATTGAAGAGCATTCACACCTTTGGATTCAATGTTGGTTTCACCAGGCCAGGAGGGACAGATTACGGGTGGCGCCCTGCCGGGTCAACCCGGACCAGTTGGAGTACGGGGTCTTCGGGCTCAGGACGCCGGCCAGGCCCAATCCCATATCCCTGACCCTGGTCAGACTGGAAAAAGTAGAGGGCCAACACCTGTATGTATCGGGTCTGGACGCCCTGGAAGGCACTCCGGTTCTGGATATTAAACCTTATTTCGAGCAGGATATCGTTTTTTCACCGGGAACGCCTTATATCCGGCCTGCCACGTATGAAATGAGGAAAAACATGTTTTACCGGGAAGCCTTGAATCACCACCAGGAAGAGTGCGTCTGGCTGCACCTGGGGCTTAAGATGGCTTTATTTGCCGAAGAGCAGTTGGGGAAAATTCAGTCCGCGCAAGTAAAAATAAAGGTTAAAGGGCCGGGCTGCCTGGCCGATGTGCTGCAGGGGCTGACCAGGGCCAGGTTTGCCAACCCGCCCCGGTTTGCCTTTACAGAAAGTGATAACGAAACTGAAGTAATTTGGTTGAAGGAAAACAGGACTATCAGCATCAGGCCCAGGAGGGTTTTCCAGCTTGAAGAAGCCCGGGAAATAAGCGACCGGGAACTGTTTGTGGTGCATGATCATAAAACATGACTTTTAAGTAATAAAGATCGCGCAGCAAAACCGCGTGGGGAATAACTTCATAATTACCGTCAAATTGAGGATATTCGTTTTTCACAGTGTTAAAGCAGTGGGGACAAACGGTAATGATTTTTTTGACGCCAAGTTTGCTCCAACTGCTGATATTCTTCCGCACTGTTTTTTGAAAGAGCGGCTCATTGCCCATCCTTCTGGCGGTTTCACCGCAGCACCATTCCGCCTCCCCGAGAATTGCGAAATCCACTCCGGCGGCCAGCAGAATATCGGCCAGGGCCGCGACCGCTTTTTGGGCCGGGTTCTCAAAAGTACCCTGGCAGCCGATAAAAAGCAAATATTCGGCGCCGGGCTTTTCCGCAATGCTTGGAATTCCCAATTCAGCAGCCCAAGTACAATCATGATTGGTTTTGCGCGGTCTACCGAAAGGGTTGCCCGTCTGTTCAACATGGCGGAAAAAATCTTTCATGGCCGGGGGAATATCGGTTTCCTCTGATACAATGCCGCGGCGCAAATCAATAATCTTGCCCAAATGATCGATAAAAACGGGACACGCGTCATTGCATCCGCCGCAGGTGGTGCAGCTCCAAATAAAATCCGCATAGAACAGCTCGCCGGCCATTTTTATCGAAGGCTTGTTCTTTAAGAGCCCGGGGCCCTGTTCTTCCAGATAGGTGCGGATAAAGCCGTTCAGCCTTTTGGGCTTGAGCCTTTCTTTACTGCGTTCAGACGGACATTCCCGGTGGCAGCGTCCGCACAGTACACAACTAAAGGTATCAAGCAGCTGCTTGCGCGTAAAATCTTGCACCAGGCTTACACCGCATTTTTGTTCACCCGCCTCCGCCGGAGAAACCGGCCGCAGGGCTCCCTTCGTATGCCGGGAACGCAGGTAGATGTTGAATGGAGCGAAAACCGGATGCAGATATTTAGAGTTCGGGATAATGATCAGAAAAGCAAAAACAGCTACATAGTGCACCCACCAGCTTACTTCCGTCATCATCCGCAGGGCCGGCCCGCCGGTGAAAGAAAACATGCCGGCCGGGGCGGCGACCAGCCAGGCGCCCGGCAGGAATGTTTCCGTCACCACGGCATGGCCGGCTAAATAGAGCAGTTCGCTAAAGACAATGACAAAAATCAAAATCAGCATGGCGTAAGTCCTGTGCGAACTATGCAGCCAGTTTTGTTTTAACCGCTTCATCACCAACCGGCGGGCGGTGAAATAAACAAGCCCCGACAACAACAGTACAATAGATAGATCTCTTGCAAACAGAAACCACGGATGTTCCAGCCAGGTGATCCGGACCGCGAACAGGCCTGCGGCCGCCATGCTTACACTACTGAGCATTAATACCATGAAGCCCCATAAAACAAAACTGTGAAAAATACCGGAAAGGGGGTATTCCGCAATTTTGCAATGCAGAAAAACAACCTGCCGGAGAATTCCCGGTCTTTGTTGAGGCTCCGCGTCGCGCTCCGGTTTACCCAGACGGATATAACAAACACGCCTGTATATATGGTAGGCCAAATAGCTCAGCGAAATGATGAATAAAGAAAAGAATACTGCTATGCGCATATCAACCTTTCTCGATTTTAACGGCGCAAACTTTATACTCGCCGGTTTTGGTAACCGGGTCCACTGCGTCACTGGTCAGGGCATTGGTGGGGCTGTCGCCGTAATGGAACGACATCCAGACCATACCCGGAGGTATCCTGTCGGTGACCTTGACTTTGGAGAGAACCTCACCGCGCCGGGAAGTCAGCCTGGCGGTATCACCGGTGGCAAAGCCCAGCCGGGCGGCGTCCCCGGGATTGACTTCGGCGTACTCCTCGGACCACAGGCTGGAAATGGCGGCGGAATAAGGCGTGGTTACGTTGTAGTGATATAATATCCGTCCCGTTGACAGCAGGAAGGGATATTCCCGGTCCGGCATTTCCGCGGGTGGAATATGCTCGATGGATTGGAAAAGTCCCTTGCCGCGCACGAAGGATGCCGCGTGCAGGTACGGCGTCCCGGGGTGCTCGGAGGTGGGACACGGCCACTGCAGGCCTTTCTCATCAATCCTGGCATAACTTATGCCGCCGTATGACGGAGTCAGGGAGGCCATCTCCCGGAAAATATCCTCGGCGGTGCCGAAACTCATCGGGTGGCCCATTTTCGCGCAGAGGGCCAGCATAGCCTGCCAGTTTGTTTTGCCCGCCGGCGGTTCCACTGCTTTCCGTACCCGCTGGACCCGGCGCTCGGTATTGGTAAACGTCCCGTCCGTTTCGGCGAAACTGGCGGCGGGCAGAATTACATCGGCGTATTCCGCGGTCTCCGTAAGGAACAGCTCCTGCACCACCAGGAACTCCAGCTTGTCCAGCCCGGAACGGATATGGTTGCTGTTGGGATCCGTCAGCACGGGGTTTTCGCCAAGGATATACATCGCCTTGAGTTCACCGGTATTGGCCTTGTCGAACATTTCCGGAATCATCAAGCCCGGCTTGTCGGATAAGGAAGCACCCCAGGCCTGCTCGAATTTTTCCTGCGCCGCCCGGTCAATCACCCGCTGGTACCCCGAGTACACATTCGGCAGCGCTCCCATGTCGCAGGCCCCCTGAACGTTGTTCTGCCCGCGGATGGGATTGACACCCGTGCCGGGACGCCCCAAATGTCCGGTCAGCATGGCCAGGTTGGCAATGCTCATCACGTTGTTTGTGCCGCAGACATGCTCGGTGATGCCCAGGGTATAAAACGCCATCGCTTTGTCTGTGCCGGCGTACAGGCGGGCCACCGCGTACAGGTCTTCAACCGGGATGCCCGTCAGCTCCGATGCATACTCAGGCGTGTATTTTTTCACTGTTTCTATAAGCGCTGTAAAGTTCTCGGTGCGCTCTTCAACAAATTTTTGGTCATATAAGTTTTCGGCGATGATGATGTGCATCAGCGCGTTAATAAACGGGATATCCGTACCCGGTTTGATGCGCAGCCAGTAATCGGCCTCCTCCGCCAGTTCAATCCGCCTGGGGTCCACCACGATGAGTTTCGCGCCCTTGCGCGCCGCCTGCCTCATTTTATAACCGATTACCGGGTGGGCTTCGGTGGTATTGGTACCAATGAGGAACAGCAATTCTGCCTGTTCAATTTCCGAGATTGAATTGGTCATGGCGCCGCTGCCGAAAGAAGTGGCCAGACCGGCCACTGTCGGCGCGTGTCAGGTGCGGGCACAATGGTCGACATTATTAGTGCCCATCACCACCCTGGTAAATTTTTGCACCAGGTAATTCTCTTCATTGGTGCATCTGGCGGAACTAAGGCTGGCAAATGAATCAGCCCCGTATTTGGCTTTAATCTCATTGAACCTGGCGGCTATTAAATCCAGCGCTTCATCCCAGGACGCGGGTTCAAATTTCCCTTTGCGCTTAATTAGCGGTGTGGTCAGCCGGCGGTCGCTATGAATAAAATCCCAGCCGAACCGGCCCTTAATGCACAGCGCCCGGCCGTTCACAACCCCTTCCGGACTGGATACCACGCCCACCACCTGATTATCCTTGACGCACAGGTCAAAGCTGCATCCGGTGCCGCAGAAGGGACAGGTTGTTTTTACTTTTTGGTACTCATAGTGCCTGACCTTGCCCTGCATTTGTTTTTCCGTCAGTGCGCCCGTGGGACACACGGAAACGCAATTCCCGCAAAAAACACAGTCGGATTCCAGGAAGGGCACGTCATAAAAGGTGGTCGCCTTGGTGTCAAAGCCGCGGTAGGCAAAATCCAGGTTGTTTTTGCCGGTTATTTCCGCGCAGGCGCGGATACATTTACCGCATAAGATACACTTGTTGGGATCGCGGACAATAAACGGGTTGCTGTCTTCCACCGGGTAGTCGTGTCTTTCCCCCTGGATTGCATTCTGTTTAACTCCGTACTCATAACAATAATCAGCCAGCTTGCAGTTGCCCATTTTCTCGCAGGTCAAACAATCCTGCGGGTGGTTTGCAATCAACAGCTCCAGGATGGTGCGCCTGGCTTCAATTACCGCCGGGGAATGGGTTTGCACCGCCATGCCCGGCGTAACGGTTGTTACACACGAAGCCGGCAGGTTGCGCATCCCCTGGATTTCCACCACGCACAGGCGGCACGCCCCAAAGGGGCTCAAATCAGGTTCGTAACAAAGCCTGGGGATGTGGATGCCCGCCTGTTCGGCGGCGTTTAATACCGTCGTGCCCGCCGGGACTGTAATTTCTTGATCGTTAATCAATAGACTGACCATTTCCAACCTATCATCACTCTCCTTTGCTTTCTAATCCGGAATTCGAAACAGGTAGATTGTCTAAAAAACAGAAAAAAGACGGGTTAAACCTCGTTATGTTTTTTCGAGCATAACGAGGGAAAACCCTTCCTTGGGAGCAACAATTTTTAAAAAAAACGACCTTAAACCCGGCTTTGAATAATTCGCTTGACGGGCTTCCAGAGCTCCCGGGACCTGTCAATCACAACCGGTTCCAGGGTTAAAGAACCCTGCTTGACATTTTCGGCAACCACGGGGATGGAAAGCAGCGCTTCTTGGATTAATTCCGGTAATTCTTCTCCGGCCCATCCCCCTGCGGGGAGTACTCCACCCAGTAAGTAACGCTTACCGGCCGGTGACAGGCCAGAATATGACCGTTTGAGCGGTTGAGAAGCTTATTATTCGTTCTTTCCGCATAATCAATTACCTTCAGGATGTCTTCCGGCAGGATGACCCGCTCATCCATTACTTTTTGCACTGCGGCGGAAATAATTAATTGCATTGTTTCACCTTTCTGTTATGCACATAGTTACATCATTGTGCGGTTAAACAGCTTTCCTGATACTGCAAAGAGCGCCTTTATACTGGGGATAGCCCATGATCGGCTCCCGGAGCTGGCAATCCGTCAGCCGGTTGCAGTTTGCCTCTCCCGGCCAGCCGTGCGGCACCAGCACCACGCCCTCCATTGTTCTGTCACTGACGTTGGCTTTCATCTTCACCCAGCCCCGGTCGGTTTCAATGATCACATCATCCATATGCTCAACACCGTACTTCGCGGCAGTTTGCGGTCCGATGTCGGCCAGCGGGTAAGGTTCCTTCTCCTGCATGGCTTCAATATTATGCAGTTGGCTGCCGTTGAAATGCAAAGTCCTGGTCCCGGTGGAAAGAACCAGCGGGTACGTTTTGCCGATTTCACTGTAAAGCGGACTCATGGGACTCTTGGTGGGCTCCAGATAAGTCGGCAGCGGGTCGAACCCCACGTCCTTGAAGGCCTGGCTGTATATTTCGATTTTACCGGAAGGCGTGAAGAAAGACCATTCATCAATCTTGTAGGACTTATCTCCATAATAGACGCCGCCCCTGTTTTTACAGAGGGTTTCGTAATCAACTCCGCTGGGCTCGATCTCATGGGCCACCAGGTCCTCATCGGACTTCCAGTGGAATTTATCCCCAACGCCGCACTTTTGGGCGAGTTCTTTGTAGAAGGACAGGATGGATTTACTCTCATAATAAGGCTCGATGGCTTTTTCCCTCAGCATAATATAGGGCAGGCAGTGGCACACGTTGTAGTTGTAGGCCAGGGACGCGTACTCCAACTGACTGGCGGCGGGCAGGACATAATGAGCCTCCTGGGCGGTCTCCGTCATAAACATATCGTATACGACAAGCAGATCAAGTCTCCGGTAAGCTTCTTTAAGGGCATTGGAGTCCGGCATTGTAATCAGCGGGTTGCCGCCGACAACAATAAAGGACCTCAGTTTATCGGGGACACTCTCGGGAACCATGTTCTGAACGGCATACGGACTCTTTCTGCCCCATAATTCATAAAACAGGGGATACTCGTCCGCTCCCAGCGGTTTTTCATCGCAGGGCAGGTTGATATTGGCCAGCTTCAGTCTGGGACTGATAGTCCAGCCCCCGGGAACATTGATGTTGCCGCTAATGACCTGGAGGATGGCAATAGCCCGGTCAGTCTGGCTCCCGTTGGCGCACTGGTCTTGAGTGCAGGTGCCCTGGTAAATACCGGCGCCCTTTGTGGTCGCGAAAACGCGGGCCAGTGTCCGGATATCATCGGCTTTCACACCGGTAATCTTTTCAGCCCATTCGGGGGTATATTGCTGGACATGGGGCACCAGCCGGTCAAAACCAAACGTCCATTTTTCCACAAATTCGGCGTCATAAAGCTTTTCATTGATCATCACGTGAATTAAAGCAAGGGCAAGGGCCCCGTCGGTACCCGGCCGGATTGACAGATACATTTCAGCTTTGTCGGCAATGGGAATTTTCCTGGGGTCAATTACAATCAGCCTGCTGGTCCCTTTTTTCAAATTTTCCTCGATGGCAAGGGACAGGGGATAATTGGAGGCAGCCGGATTATGCCCCCACAATACGTACAGAGGGGAGTCCATTTCTTCCACCGGGTATTTCCCGAAGGTGATCTGCCTGCTGCGAATTCTCATCCGGTAACAGATACTTTCAACGGAAAAGAACTGCGGTGATTCAAGGGCGGCCCTGAACCTGTGCGTCAGGGAAACCATCTCCAGGCTTTCAACACCCAGGGAGCCGCAAAAGAAAGCGTTTGCGGAAGGACCGTATTTTTCCTTCAGTTCAAGCAATTTGGCCGCGATCTCGGAAAGAGCCTGTTCCCAGGAAATTCTTTCCCACTTTCCATCCACTTTTTTCAACGGATATTTCAGCCGCTCGGGATGATAAATCTGATCGATTAACGCCTCGCCTTTGGGACAAATCTCTCCCTTATTAAGAGGGTGGGTTTTTTGTCCGCGAACCTGCACCACCTTGCCGTCTTCAACCGTCACTTCCAAACCGCAGCTTTGATAGCAAAGGGCACATGCCGTGTAAAAAGTATTTCCGTCAGCCGCTGTCATATACACATCCTCCTTATGTTTAAACTGGTAAACCATTTACGCCAAGTAATTAACAAAATTGCAACATAGGCTCCCTCGCTGAATGCGATGGATTAAGGAGCAGCACCGACACCTGTGATTCAGGCTTCAGGGGCGGGTGCCCCGCCGGGAGTTCCACCAACGCGTTACAGCCGACCAGTGAGCGAAGCATGCTGTTCTTCTGGCCCGGCTGCAAACTCACCTTCCACCTGTTGTCCAGGCAGGTGGCCAGTCCCCGGAGGAACCGGCGGGGTCCCCCTTTCTTGGGAAAGGCGTCGGCGCACAAGGCGGAGACACGTTCCGGGTAAGGGTTAAGTGCCTGGAAAGCCCGGATGACGGGCGCTGCCAGAAGATGGTAGCCCACCGCGCAGGCCGCCGGATTCCCGGATAGAGATATCACCGGCTTGGCGTTCCAAATAGCCGCTCCGGTGTGACTGCCCGGCTTGATCCGCACTCCCCAGAACAGTATTTCCGCCCCGATTCCCTGCAGTTCAGACATGGCATTGTCGCATATACCGGAGGCGCCACCCCCGATGGTAAGCAGAAGGTCGGCCTGCCCGAGCAATTCCACAATCCGTTCCTTGACTCCGCCGGAGCATTCGCCTCCGGCTACCTCCACGCCGGCCGTTTCCGCCCCGTCACGCATGGCCAGTGTTGCCACAAGGGGCCCGTTGCTGTCCCAGACCTGCCCCGGTAAAGGCAACATATGGCTGGGAACAATTTCGCTGCCCAGACTAAGGACAGCTACCCTGGGCCGGCGGTAGACAAACACTTCACTATTGCCGAAAGCCGCCAATACGGCAAGCATCCCCGGATCCAGCCTGGCGCCGCCCCGGGCAAGCAGGTCCCCGGCCCGGAAATCCTCGCCCGGCGGTTTGATGTTACCGCCGGGGGAAGGTTTACCTGAGAAAAACAATTGATCCCCTTTTACCGTAACCGATTCCTGAACCACCACCGCTCCGGTACCGTCGGGCAGAGGCCCCCCCGTCACAACACCAACCGCGTGTCCCGGAAGGAGGGGAGCGTCGGGCAACTCTCCGTTGCGCAGGCGCTTTTGGATCTTAAAGCTGTCCCTTTGGCCCAAATCGTCGGCATGAAGGGCATAACCGTCCATGCAAGCCTGCCGGTGCGGGGGCAAGTCCCGGGTGGCAAATAAATCCCGGAGGGCGATCCTGTCCAGCGCCTGCAGCAGAGAAACGGATTCACCGGACAATGGGTTAATGCGCCCCAGGATGGAATCCAATCCTTCTTCTAAATTTACATTAACCAGCATTTTTTTTACCTCCGGCGTCACTTCATTTTTTAAATTTCTGCGGAAGAAGAACACTAATTAAATACAGCAATTATGATGCCAAACAATCCATTGGCCCCCGGCTTTGTCAGACGTGATAACCATTGTGTTTTTAGAAAAGCAATGCAGCCGGATGAAAGAAGAGAGTTTTCCGGCTGCATTGATTGTGTCTGGGTAATCATACACAGGCAAATTGAACAAAAAACCATAACTGGTCAGGCATAAGCGCTGACGCATACAGTGTAAGGATATCCTTCACTGTAAACCAAACCAGTCACAACAACGATTAACTGCACAAAAAAAGCGCGTTTATTAAAGAGCACGCTTCGAATATGTTAAAACAATAAGCTTCATGCGGAAATGGTTTAATAATTATTCGTACGCTCCAAAAATATAATCCAAAGGACTTCCCCGACGAAATAATACAGCTTCATCAGTGCGGCAGCATTAATGAGCAAATCAGCACCTGTCGATCCTTTGTTCCCCGGCCAGGCGTTTTGCCGTCACAGACACCGGTTCACCAGCTAACCGCAGTTCAGGGTTCATGTCCGCTAAGGGTGCCATCACAAAGGCTCGCTGGCACATCCTCGGGTGCGGCACCTGCAGATCGGGCAGGTTTATTGTCTCATCGCCATAGAGCAGCAGGTCCAGGTCAACGGTGCGCGGACCCCAGCGGACAGTGCGCACCCGGCCCAGTTGATTCTCTATCCGCTGCAATTCGGCCAAAAGTGCCAGTGGGGAGAGGGTGGTGTTGATTTCCGCCACGGTGTTGATAAAATCATCCTGTTCCAGGTACCCCTGGGGCGCGGTACGGTACAGGGGCGCCACCCCGGCGACCTCGATTCCCTCCGCTGCGCCTAGCTGCGCCAGGGCTGCCCCGATGATGGTCCTGCTGTCACCCTGGTTTGAGCCCAGGCCGATATAACACCTGATCACAGTTCATCCTCCGCCGGCCCGGCAGACCGCCTGATCTCCACGCCCATGTATTTGAAATGGCCGGATACCGGGGCGGCCGGTTTTTTCACCCGCACCAGCACTTCCCGCATGGGGAATCCGTCCAGCAGCCGGACGGCGATTGTTTCGGCCACCGCTTCGATCAGATTGTGCGGCCGGCCGGTTACCACCCTGCGCACCACCTCGTATACGTCGGCATAGCTCACCGTCAATTCCGGGTCGTCGCTCTCCCCGGCGGGGCGCAGGTCCAGATACAGCTCCACATCCACCTCGAAAACCTGTCCCAGATCCCGTTCCTGGGGCAAAACTCCGTGGTAACCGTAAAAGGACATTCCGCACATGACAATCTTATCCAAATAAAAGCACCCCCTTGGGCGGGCGGTCAGCCGCGCACCATGGCGTCGGTCATTTTGGCCGCCCTGACCATTTCCTTCACATCGTGGACGCGTACGATGTCCGCACCGTTAACGATGCCCAGGACCACCGTGGCGGCCGTTCCCTCAACCCGCTGGCCGGCCGGCAAATCCAGAGTTTTGCCGATTAAGGACTTGCGGGAGGTACCCAGCAGCACGGGCAGTCCCAGACAGTCCAGTTCCCGCATCCGGCGCATTACTTCAATGTTTTGTTCCACCGTTTTACCGAACCCGATACCGGGATCGATAATGATATTGTCCCTGGGAACACCGGCAGACACCGCCGTCTCAATGCTTTCTGCAAAAAAACGCACCATGTCGCCCATTATATCCCGGTATTCCGTGCCCCGCTGGTTGTGCATCATCACCAGGGGAGCACCGTATTCGGCACACAGCGGGGCCAGCGCCGGGTCCGCCCTAAGTGACCACTGGTCATTGACAATGTGGGCGCCCTCTTCCAGAGCCCGGCGGGCCACTTCGGCCTTGGTGGTGTCAATACTGACGGGCACTTTTACTTCCCGCACCAACGCCCGCAGTACCGGCAGCACCCGGTCCAATTCTTCTTCAACCCCCACCGGGACGTGCCCGGGACGGGTGGACTCTCCGCCCACGTCAATAATATCGGCCCCATCCGCCTCCATTTGCCGGGCATGGGCCAGGGCGGTTTCGACATCGCTGTATTTGCCCCCGTCGGAGAAAGAATCGGGAGTAATATTTAAAATCCCCATCACCAGGGTTCTCTCACCCAGGGTGATACTCTTACCCCGGCATTCCAGGGTCCGCGGCTTGCGGCCCCGCAGGTTGTGCAGGATTTCCTCCAGCTGACCGGCCAGCCGGGCCAGGCCGAAGGGCTGCATACGCAGTTTTCTGATAACCGCCCGGTACTGCCTTTCCGTACCCATCATCAGGACGTCGGTTTTTTCCACCGAAGCATCCACGGTTCCCCGGGCCACAGCGGCGTCTCCGCCCTTGCCCAGCATTTCCTGTTTGATTATATTGGCCTGCCTGGGTGAAAGGTCATATATCTTTATCAGACGATACAGCGCCTTGGTTTCCATCAGGGCGGCGCCGGCGCTGTCGGCGCCTGTTTTGATTAGTTCTTCCCGCACGCCGGCCGGTTCGGCCGCCGACAGGCTGTGGATGTTGAAACGCAACCGGTATTCCTCCTTGCATTTAGTAGTCAGAACGTGGTTAACCTGTCCCGGCTCGCTCATGGCTCCCGCGCCGACGGCACCAACGGCTTGCTTGGGGCGCAACCGGGTCGCCCCAAATTCGACGTCCTGTCTCAGTTGGGGCTGGCGCGCACATCCTATGCGCGCCTCCCGGTTGCGCTCCCGCGCTGCGCCGGGTGCCGTTACCGGTGCTCCCGCAAATCGCTCGTCGGGACAGGTGTAACCACGTGGCATAGTGGTCTGACTCCTGCCTCCTGCCTTTAATAAAGCAAATGGCGGGCGACGGCCATGCGATGGATCTTATGGCATTCAGTCCGGGCGCCGCATCTGCTGCACGGACGGGAGAGGTCGTCGGCCGTACAAAGATATTGGCCCAGCAGGCTGGCTTCCCGCCCGCCGGAGCGGTGCTCCCGGATGGCAGTGACGATGATCTCCTTTTCGGCGGCATCATAACCGGCCCGGTCCAACACCGGCCCGGCCATGAACGAGCCGGTGAGGGCATGGTCCTCTCCGGTTTCATATTCCTTCCACCGGGCCATATCGTGCAATAATCCCGCGGCATAAACCACTTCCTTGACAGTACCCGTTTTTAGCATGCCTTCCCGGGTCGCAGCCGCTTCCCCGCCGCTTGAATCTTCCAACACCAGCATATATGCTATCCGGGCCACGTCCAGCATGTGCTGCAGATCGTGCCTGCAGAACCGCCTTTCCTTCTCCAGGGCGGCATTATTGGCCAGACATTGTTGATACCAGGAATCTTTTAAAATTCTATCCACCCGGTACAAAACAATCCTTCCCTTCCCGTGACAAAAGCTTTTCCGCTGGCTTACCCCGGCATACCTGGAGTTTTAAGGTAACAATCCGAAAAAAATAAGGGAGTTTTACTCCCTTACTTCAAGGTTTCGATTTAATTTTCCTGCTGCCTCTTCTGCCAACGACAGCCCATCGGCCGCCCGTCCTCGCTAAGCCGGAACACCTCGCTGCCCTGACATTGGGGGCAGCTCATCTCGGAACCCCGCGGTCCGACGCCGCATGGCAGTTCCCAATCGTTACCGCAGTCGAAACATTTGAAGCGGCGCATGACCACCTCGTAATTTCCGCCCTCCACCCGGATAGCCTTGCCTTCCACCAGGGCTTCGGCCACTTTGGAACGGGCCGCCGACAGGATGCGGTGGTAAGTGGGGCGGGATACGCCCATTTTTTCAGCACAGGCCTCCTGCTCCAAACCCAGTGAGTCTTTCAGCCTGATGGCTTCCAATTCTTCAACCGTCATTTGCACTACTTCCAATTCGCTGGCCGGTACACCGGCAGGTTTAAAAAATGTCTTTTCGGGCATGAATTCTACGCGGCGGCACTTAGGCGGCCTGGACATATACTATACACTCCGTTTCAGTTGTATTAAGAGGATGTTCGAAAAGTCCTTTTCGAACATTCACTTTAGGTTTTCACTAAGTCACAGTTTAACTATATATGTATTATAGTTCTATTGCAAATATTGTTTTTCCTGCCGGATTTCCGATAGTTTTCAATCAAAGTTGACAAAAGGGGCTCCCGGAGGAGCCCCTTTGCTACGCGGTAAGTTGGATTTTAGAACAGTCCCATCACTTTGCCGGTTTCGGTATCTACGTCGATCCGGCGATAAGCGGGGTCGGAACTGGTACCGGGCATCAGGCTGATGGTACCGGTCATCGGGCACAGGAACTTGGCGCCGGCGAAGATGAGCACGTCGCGCACCGGCAGCGTCCATCCCTTGGGCACGCCCTTCTTGGCGGGATCGGACGACAGGCTCAGGTGGGTTTTCACCATCATGGTGGCGAAATCCTTGTATGCGGGGTTCTCTTCGAACATCTTGGCCTTGGCTTCGGCTTCCGGAGTCCAGCTTACGCCGTCAGCGCCGTAAACTTCCTTGGCAATAATTTCAACCCGCTGACGCAGGGGCAGTTCCAGCGGATACAGGAACTTGAAGTCGACTTTGTCGTTGCAGGCGTCGATAACGGCGTCGGCCAGTTCCAGCGCACCGTCGCCACCCTTGGCCCAGTGCTCGGACAGGGCGCAGCGGGCTCCGGCGGCCTCGGCGGCCCGGCGAACCACGGCAATTTCATCCTTGGTGTCGGTATGGAAGGCGTTAATGCAGACCACCGGGTTGATACCGGCTTTGCGGATGGTGTTGATATGGTGCACCATGTTTTCGCAGCCTTTTTCAACCAGCCCGACGTTCTCCTTGACATATTCCTCGGGCAGGGGACGGCCGGCCACAACGGCAGGTCCGCCACCGTGCATTTTCAGCGCCCGGATGGTGGAGGTCAGCACGGAGACGTTGGGGGTCAGTCCGCTGAAGCGGCACTTTACGTTCCAGAACTTTTCAAATCCGATATCGGCGGCGAATCCGCTCTCAGTGATGTTGTAGTCGAACATCTTCAGCGCGATGCGGTCGGCGATGATGGAGGACTGGCCGATGGCGATATTGGCGAAGGGACCGGCATGTACCAGCACGGGCTGATATTCGGCGGTGCTCATCAGGGTCGGGTTGATGGCGTTGCGCATGAAGGCGGTCATGGCGCCGGCCACTTCCAGATCCTCGGTGGTTACCGGGTTGCCCTTCTTATCGTAAGCCACGATGATCTTGCCGATGCGCTCACGCATATCTTTAAGGTCCTTGGCCACGGCCAGGATGGCCATAATTTCGGAACTAACGGCGATACCAAACTTGGACTGCATCATGTAGCCGTCCATTTTGCCGCCGATGCCGATGATAATGTTACGCAGGGCCTGGGCGCAGAAGTCGATAATCCAGCCAAACTGGACGTTGGTGGGGTCGATGTCCAGGCGGCGCAGGTTGCGCTTGGCCAACTCGGCGTCATCGTAGTTGCGCTCGTGCTGCATCCTGGCGGTCATGGCTACCATGCCCAGGTTGTGGGCGTTCATAATATCGTTCAGGTCGCCGGTGAGGCCCAGGGAGAACTCGGTCATGGGAATGGCCAGCGCGTTGCCGCCGCCGGCAGCGGTGCCCTTGATGTTCATGGTGGGGCCGCCGGAAGGCTGGCGAATAGCCGCGCCCACGTTCATGCCGCGTTTGCCCAGACCTTCGGTCAGGCCCATGGTGGTGGTGGTTTTACCTTCACCCAGCGGGGTGGGGGTAATGGCGGTAACGTTGATATATTTGCCGTCCGGCTTGTCCTTGAGACGATCAATAATCTTCATGAAGTCCAGCTTGCAAATCCTGCCCATGGGGATGATTTCGTCTTTTTGCAGACCAAGCTTCTCCGCCCATTCATAGGGCAGCGGCATGTTCTTTTCCGCCTGTTCGGCTATTTCAAAGTCCTTCAGTTTAGTTGCATCGTAAGCCATTTTACACTATCCTCTCCTCTCAATCTACTAATGATTAATGGTTTTAAAACGCCCCCGGTTATCCCCTGCCTTCAGACCCCCTTTACTTACTTGTTAGTATTCGTGCTTCGTTTAAATATATATTCTCCTTTAAATGTGTTTTTTTCCTGCACGTTTCAGAAAATTTAGGCGGGTTTAGATTTTTCCGCCACCCGCTGCAAAAACTTCTCCGTGGGCACCAAAAACCGTTCGTGGGTGCCTTTACCCACTTGTTCTCGGTCATCAAAGGCCTCCACCGTGAACACCAGACGGCGCCCGTCGATTTCCCTAAGTTCCGACCGGGCCTCAACTGAGCCGCCCACCGGCGTGGCGGCAATATGTTCCACATCCACTTTTGTCCCCACCGTGGTATAACCTTCCGGCAGTAAGGGATCGACCGAACTTAAAGCCGCTTTTTCCATTAAACCGATTAAGGCCGGCGTGGCAAACACATTAACGGAACCGCTGCCGTAAGCCATGGCGGTATTACTGTCGTCCACCTTGATTGCCGCCGCTCCGCGTAAACCGGCTTTTAAATTAGCGGTCAGGGACATGGCTGAACCCTCCATTGATTTTTTTTAAACAGTGTTCAATTTAATTTCAACGCGGTGCGTATTATTTCCTGCTGAAGAAGATATTAAATTAAAACCCGGAAACTGTGCCAATCCGCGGGTTTACTCGTATAACCAGGTATCCGCCGCCTTGTTGTAATCGTTGATTTCGCCGGGTGCAAAGAACAGGGCTATTTCCCTGGCGGCACTTTCGTTGGAATCGGAGCCGTGCACCACGTTGCGGCCCACGTCCATGCCAAAACTGCCTCTAATTGTTCCGGACGCCGCTTTCAGCGGGTCGGTGGCGCCCATCATATCCCGCACCGTGCTCACCACGTCTTTGCCTTCCAGCACCATAGCCACCACAGGCCCCGAAGTGATAAAGTCCACCAGCGGCCCGAAGAATGGTTTGCCTTGATGTTCTCCATAATGTTTTTCGGCCAATTCCCGGGATATGCGCATCATTTTCAGGGCGGCAATTTTAATCCCTTTTTTTTCAAACCGGGAGATAATCTCTCCCACCAGATTTCTCTGCACCCCGTCGGGCTTGACCATCACGTATGTCCTGTCCAAAAACGCGTCCTCCTTAAGCTTTATTTGCTTCAATGCCTGCTTCACTCATCAGGCGGCCCAATTCGTCGGCTTCAATGGTTTCTTTTTCCATCAACTGCCGGGCCAAGTCATGCAGCACTCCCATATGTTTGTTCAGCAAATCCCGGGCCCGGTTGTAGTTCTTTTCCACGATGTTTTTAACTTCCCGGTCGATTAAGGCGGCCACTTCCTCGCCATAATTGCGGTCCCGGGAAATATCGCGGCCCAGGAATACCTGTTCCTGCTTGCGGCCCAGGGTCATGGGGCCGATTTCGTCGCTCATGCCGAATTCCATGATCATCTTGCGCACCAGTTCAGTGGAGCGCTCCAGGTCATTCTGGGCGCCAGTGCTGATTTCTTTTAACACCAGGGCCTCGGCCACCCGGCCGCCCAACAGCATGGTCACCTGATCCAGCAGTTGGGAACGGGTGGCGAATCGCCGGTCTTCCTTGGGCAGCAGCAATGTATAACCTCCGGCCCGCCCCCGGGGAATGATGGACACCTTATGCACCGGGTCGGTATTGGGCAGCAAATACCCCACCACCGCGTGGCCGGCCTCGTGATATGAAACCAGCTTCTTTTCCTGATCGCTGATGACCCGGGATTTCTTTTCCGGTCCGGCAATGACCCGCTCCACGGAATCCTCCAGCTCCGCCTGGCCAATTTCCTTGATATTCCGCCGGGCGGCCAAAAGCGCCGCCTCATTAATCAGGTTGGCCAGGTCGGCGCCGGTAAATCCGGGGGTCCGGCGGGCCAGCACATCCATGTCGACACTTTCCGCCAGAGGCTTGCCCCTGGAGTGCACCTTCAGTATTTCTTTACGGCCCAGCACATCCGGAATATCCACCACCACTTCCCGGTCGAACCGGCCCGGTCTCAGCAATGCCGGATCAAGAATATCGGGGCGGTTGGTGGCGGCGATAATAATGATCCCTTCATTGGCCTCGAAACCGTCCATTTCCACCAGCAGCTGGTTCAGCGTCTGCTCCCGCTCGTCGTGACCGCCGCCAAGGCCGGCGCCGCGCTGGCGGCCCACGGCGTCTATCTCGTCCACGAACACAATGCAGGGCGCGTTCTTTTTGGCCTGTTCAAATAAATCCCGCACCCGGGAAGCGCCTACACCAACGAACATCTCCACGAAATCGGAACCGCTGATACTGAAAAAAGGCACTCCCGCCTCGCCGGCCACGGCCCTGGCCAGCAGGGTTTTACCGGTACCCGGGGGGCCGAATAACAGTACCCCTTTGGGGATTCGCGCTCCCAATTCGTTAAACTTTTTGGGGCTCTTGAGGAACTCGACGATTTCCTCCAGTTCTTCTTTGACCTCGTCGGCCCCGGCCACGTCCGCGAAAGTAACTTTCTTTTTATCGTCGGTATGCAGCCTGGCCCGGCTTTTGCCGAAGGACATCACCCGGTTTCCCCCGCCCTGGGTCTGCTGCATGAGGAAGAAAAACAGCAGCACAAAAAGCATGATCGGCAGCAGGGTGGTTAACAAACCCACCCACCAGCCCGGCTGCGGCGGGTTCTCCACCTTGTAGGACACGTTCTTTTCCAGAAGCTGGCTCTCCAGCAACTCGGTGCTCGCAATGGTGCTGCGCAGCTGGAACTCTGTTCCGTTGGTGCGTTTGCCGGTAATGAGGGTGGTAAACTCGTTGGGCTGAATGGTCACTTCCCGGATTTGATCCTGGTTTAAGGCCGCGTAAAATTGATTAAACTGCCATTCTTCGGGTTCCTTGGTATTGGGGGAAGTGTATTTAATCAGGGCTATGGTAATCAGAACGATGAGCAGGTAAATGCTCAGGTTCTTGACAACTTTGTTCAAACAAAGCCAACTCCTCTCGGTTCTCTAACAATACTGATTTTCGTCGGGATTGGATCTTCGTATTAGCTTATCACAAAAACTTTCCCAGTAATCGTAAATGAATAAGTGCAGGCAGTTGACAGTATCCCCGGTAACTTTCGACCGGTGTCCGGGCCGCATACCTGTCACCCAAACGATATCAGACCCGGAAACCACCAGCGGCAAATGGTCCCTTAAATGCCGGGGCACCTTGTGGTCAATGAAAAACTTCTTCAGTTTCATGCTGCCTTCAAGACCCAGCGGCGTGAACCGGTCGCCTGCCATCCGCCGGCGCACCACCAGGGGCATGGAGAGACGTTCATAATCCAACAGCACTTCATCCGGACCCAGGGCCGCGGGGTCGCCGGCTTCGGCCGCCGGCAGGATACGCGCTCCAATGGACAGGCCGGCTTCCGGAACGGCAGTTATCCCGGGCACCTTAAGGTGATGCTGATAAAAGGGCACTTCCTTTTTCTCTCCGTCCAGGGTAAATTCCAACAGGCCATAATTTTTTTTGCAGGTTACACCTCTTGGCAGATCAACTTGTTGGTAACCCCCTCCACCCTTTATTATTTCCATAATCTGTTCAATATGACCAAATCCGAGTTCATCGTTGCTGCCACATATTTCAAACCAGGCCCGGCGGATTACCCGGCGCAGCAGGGCGCCCGGCTGGTCCCGCAGTTTATCCCGGTCCAGGGCAACGCTGTGGCCGGTTGAACTGCTTCTGATCCGGTAAAAAACCGCGTCGGACTGTTTTTCCAAATATTCGTCTTCCTCACGGCATATCCTACCCAGCCTGTTTAAGGCATCGGTTAAATTCGGATTATAATTTTTTTCCAGGGCCGGAATCAGTTCCAGTCTGATCCGGTTGCGCAGGTACTTGCATTTCAGGTTGCTGGAATCCTGTCTGGCGGCAAGGTTGTGCCGGCTGCAGTAGGCCTCAATTTCCCGTCGTTTGATATCCAGCAGGGGACGGATATAGAATTTGTCCCGGATGGGCTGCATACCGGCCAGACCGCCCGGCCCGGCGCCCCGCAGCAAATGCAGCATTATCGTTTCGGCTTGATCGTCGGCGTGATGCCCCAGAGCCACCCGGGCCGCGCCGGTTTTCAGGGCCACCTCGCTCAGAAAGCTATACCTTATTTCGCGGGCGGCCGCCTGGGCGGAAAGGCCCATCCGGGCGCTGTATTCAGGCACGTTCCTGGTTTCAATATACGACTTCAGGTTCAACCGGCTGGCGAATTCTTCAACAAACACGGCGTCGGCGTCGGCTTCAGCACCCCTGAACCCGTGGTTCAAGTGCGCCGCCACCAATTTAAAGCCGAATTGCTCCCGCAGCCGGTAAAGCACATGCAACAGCGCCACCGAGTCCGGCCCGCCGGAAACAGCGGCAACCACCGTTTCGCCTTCGCCGATCAGGTCATACTTTTGGATCTGTTTAGCCACCCGTTTAACCAAAGGCATGGCTTCACCCACATTATTCCTGTTTTTTTTTACTTCAACAAAGGTAAGAAAATATCCTTCTATCATTATGAACCGGACAAAAAAAGCCGGTGACGATACCTTCCGCTCAACCGGGGGCACGGAAATACAGGCATAACAAAAGCCGCACATGACCAGAGCCGGCCCTAAGGGCTTGAGCCCATAGACGGACCTGGTGATGTGTGGCCTCTTTGTTAAAATGATCGGGTTCATGGGCCCGGATGTTTAAACGACCTGCTTGGCCAATCCCCCGGGATACATCCAAACCCTGTCTTGCACCGACATAATTACCCCTCGCAACAAACCTCTTTCCAGGTACTGATAAAACTTGAGCTGCCCGGATTGCAAAGCCCGGTCAATGGTATAATCATCAATTTTCCCCACCCTTAGAGTAACCTGCTGTCCTTTAATGTCGGTCTGCGGGTCAATTAGTTCGGCCCTGGTACGAATAATTTCCGGGTGGTCGGCATTAACCGCGTTTGCCAGCATGGTGGCACAGGCGTCGGCCCGGGCGGCCGTCTCAGCCAACACCACAACCGCCGAAGCAATGCCCTTGGTGAAACTCCTCCCGCCCATCCCGCTGGTGGCTATTCCCCCAACCTGATGTTGTTTATTCAGTTCCAGACAGTGCGATACCCGGCCTGTTGAAAAATCGCTAATTACGCCAACACGAACTGATTTCTCGGCACCCACATGGATAGCTATATCACCGCCGTTATTAACCACCGCCCTGGTTGCTCCATAATTAACCAGTGTATATAATACTTCATCGGCAATTGTTCCGGCTACTGCGGCCATAGGGGTGGCATCGGGTTCGCCGGTGGCCTTAACCGCTTCAATCATTCTGAGCAAAACGGGAGGATAATCCTTTTGGGATTCCAAAAGCGAAACCGGGGTTTTGGCAATCTCCAAAACCCCGGTCAACTCTTGAAGTTTAAGCACGGCAATTTGGCCGCCGGCCCGGATTGCTTCGTCCAGGGGTTTCCCGTTTCTATAGGCTTCGATAACCATTGATATGGGACCGTAGTCCACCATCAGTTTTCCGGGTGCCAAACTGCGAAACATAAGGAATAACCTCCTATTGTTTATTGCCCAATTTTTAACTATTTTTTATTTAAATTTAATAAGACATATATGACACCCGAAACAACTATTCCAATGATTGGTGGGACAAAAAAGTTGTTTGTAAGAGCAAAGTAGCTTGCAACACCACCTATAAGCCAGGCTATTAAAGCAGATGTATTTACTTTTTGTTCCGCTTTGGATCGTTTAACAAAAAACTCTTCCGCAATGATAATGCCAGGGACCGGTGGTATAAGCAGGGAAAGGAACTTAATCACGGGCAATATATGATTGTATATGCCGCCTGCTGCCAACACAGCTGCCAGACCCGCAATGACAAGAGCAATATGCTTATGTTGAATTTTTCCGTAATATTTGGTTTCCTTGATTACATTTTGCAAAGCCAGGCTGGCACCGTAGATATTATTATCCTGCGTAGTCCATAAACAGAAGATGGCGGCAAAAAAAGCAATTAACACCAATCCCAATGAAGCCATAGCAACGGTAAAATCACCCGAACCGGTGGTTATTGCAACTAAAGCTCCGGCGAATTGTAGACCGAAACATCCAAGTACAAAAGCGGCGATACTTGCAACCACGACATGCAGATTTGACTTGGCAAATCTGCATACATCCGGCGTGATGGTGGCTCCGAAAACCCATCCTCCAACGATTGATGCGGTCGCAGCAGTAAATGTAATCGGTTCTTTGGGCACATACTCAAATAAAGCGCTAAAACCATTGGTTTCATTGTATACTGCTATGACACCATATAAAGATAGGATTAGCGCAGCGGGAACTCCTACAAAACTAATGAATTGCAAGCCCTTAAAACCTCTAATGGCAGATTGCATCCAGATAAAGATTACCAGGACGGCAGTTACAGGCACGGCCAAAGGCCACCAGGAAAAAGTATTCAAGAGCATGCGGGAAAAAATATCTCCGTTGAGAGCCACCCAGGTAACGGCGGAAATAGCTAGTAGCACTGAAAAAATACTCGAACCTACCATACCAAACGCCCTTCTAGATAAAAAAGAAGTGGAAAGACCGGTTCGGTAAGCCATTAACCCGGTTAGAACAACGATTGCTATTAACACCGCGTTTCCCACTAAAAGTGCCACAATGGCACTAGAAATGGACATGCCCACACCTACCGCTCCGCCTATGACAAAATTTGATAAAGCAATGGGGTATCCCGCCAGTACGAACATTAAGCTTAATAAACTTTTCCTTTTATCTTCCGGGACCTTGTCAAAAACATACTCATAAACATCACTTTGCAATGTTGCGTTGCTATTCCCCTGGACTTGTTTTCCAATCATTTTTTCCTCAACTGCCATTACCCATACCCCCACATTTTATTATTTCTAACGTTCACAGACCGGTTTTTCAACCATAGCAGTACAGTAGCCTATACAGGTATCAGAAGAGGTAAAGTCTGTTTTTTATATCAATTTAGATAATTTTGTACAGCATCTATACATTAACCCGTCCTCAAATGCGTTTCACCCCCTTTCCGCCCAAGGCCGGGACGGGTTCAAGTATTATTTACCTCAACCCGTCCTCACCCTTGGCTTCTTCAACCTTAAGCCCGCCAATCCTGGGCAGCGGCCGGCCGGCATCGGTAACACAAACGATCAGAACTAGTTCGTTTGCCCTAGGGGCATCAGGGACACGTACTTCCATGGCATCAAAATGTGAGCGCACAAAGGCGGCATTTTTAAAGTGCAGGGGAACATCCAGTGCCGTACCGGGGCACCCCAGTTTTTTAGACGACGGAATAATGGCTTTGCCCCCACCAACGTTATCCCGCAAGGGTTTGCCCAGCCTGGGATGCATCAGGGCCGCACAGTGTTCCAATTCTCCATTCTCACCAGCAATGGCTCCTTTACCGTAACTGTGCACCGCCTCCGGTTCAATCCCCAGCGCCGCCACTGCTTTTTTAGTCAACATTTCCCCCAACTGCTCGCTCCAGTCGTAGAGTAATGACAGATCTTCCTGGTATACACCGGCAAATGGATTTTTAAACACCGCCACCGCCGCCGCTTTACGGGTTGGCTTATCCAATTTAGCTTGTCCATCCGCTCGGGTTTCCTCTACAATAGTGCACAGTTTCCTAATCTCGATTCGGTCCGGCATTCCTTGTCCTCCTTACTATATTTTCAATATGTCCGCCAATCTCGCGGAATTTTTCCAAAGTTGTAGTATATTCTACCGGCGTTACGGTCGCCGGAGTGGGCACCCAGGTAAATGCTTTCGGGACCATTTTTTCCACATCGGCAAGAAAGTTGATGCCGCCGCCCGGGAGTACATAAGCCGGTGCGCCGCCAATAGTAAGATTGGCTTCCCCCGCATGTACGGCACGGGTTAACTTGATGGGGTAATTGCATACACCGGCCCTGGCGCTGCCGCCGGTACCACCGGTGTAAATCGCCGATACTCTTGCTTCTTCACAGTTGGATTTAATTAACTCCACTGCTTCGACTGCCTTTGGGGTCAAGGGGATTTCTTCAATAGCACCTTCAGGATTAACAGTAAATAACGCCGCCTTTTGACCGGTTGTTTCAGTAACCAGTATTTTTATGCCTGGTGAGGCCACGTTCATATCAATTTTCAAGATCGCGTCCCTGGGATTTTCAATACTTGTGCCTCCCCAACCATTGCCGTGTGCGCCGAAATAACGGCCCCTGGTACTTTTCCGGGCATTGGGAATTACTCCGCTCCACTTTAAGCCAACTTCTTCGCCCGCGCGATGCTCGGAAAGCAGCCCTACAACGTGATGGTCCAGAATAATCACCTCGTCCGCCGCTTCAGCCAATTGCGGAGCAAACATGCCGATGGTGGCGCTGCCGCAACCTACCCGCATCTTTTTGTCGACTTCGCCGTTAATTACCGGTGGTTTCCCAACCTGAAGCTCCATTCGGGCACCATGTTCCACTTTTAAGGTCACTCTTTCACCATTGCATATTTCCACAATGGTTCGGGCTACTATAAAACCGGACTTGCCGGTAAGCAAATTGGCTCCGCCAACGGCAACCATTTTTGAGCCGTATTCCTCGGTTTCCACCATGCCTACAATCTGGCCGTCCCTGCGCACTCTGGCTCCTTCTTCACCGATGAAAAAGTTGGTATCGATCTTTAACTTAACCCCGCTATAGCTTAAGGGCGCTTCAGTTACCACCGTAACCACGTCGATACCGTCAACGGTATCCATCACAATGTAAGGCGCCGGCTTGCAGTCGGGGTAAGTAGTACCCGAACCGACACCCGTAATCAAGGGACGCTGCAGCTGCGGCTGCTTATTTATTTCAACCACGGCTTCGGTGACCAGTGACCTGCTCCTTACCAGCACGCCATTGATATTGATATAGCGCCGGCAGGCGCCGTGGTAGCCAGGTTTTATCTCACACTGAACGGGGCAGGATGGGCATCTAACCGCTTTTTCATTAATCTGCTCATTGATAATTAAACAACCATGTTTACATACTTTGGCACATACACCGCAACTGACGCACTTCAGCTCGTCTATCACAACCTTGTGACCGACAACGATGGCTCCAACGGGACAATTTTGTTCACAAATGCCACAGCCCTTACATTGATCCAAATTTATCTCAATCATTACATTGCGCCTCCGAAGTTTGGGCTACTTTAATTCTGCCTGCCGATTGGCCGGGGGAGTATTTCTGCTTTTCCTTACCTTAACCGCCCCATCTATAATGACCATGGACAGCCCCGGAATGTCACCGGCTTCAATAGCCTGCAAAGCATCGGACCCAACTGAGCCGATAGGCGCGTCAATGATTGCCAGGTCGGCTTCTTTGCCCACGGCAATGGTTGAAGTATTCAGTTCGAAAACCCGGGCTGTGTTGCCGCTGGCCATGGCTATGGCTTGAGCGGCGGGAATCCGGGACATGGAGGCAAGCTGGACTATGGTTCTTAAAATGCCCAGCGGTATGATACCTGTGCCCGAAGGTGAATCGTTGCCGATGATAATCCGGTGCAGTTGGTTTTTTTCAGCCAGCCTCCGGGCTACATAATCAGCAATTTTGGGGTTGCCGCATTGGACTATTTCCAGCGTCAGGTCTGATTGGTCTATCAATTGATCCGCTTCGGCCGTTGAAACCGCCGTGGTGCCGCCGTTGATGTGCGAAACAACCGTCGGGTTTGTTTCCATGACCATGTCCGCGGTTACCACCGAACTGCCCGGTATTGACGTGCCGCCGGTATGCATCGCCACCTTCATGCCGTGTTTTTTGGCCCACCTCACCATTGGCGCCGCTTCCGCCGGCGTTTTTACACTGCCCAGCCCAATCTCGCCTACCAGCCAGACTCCCTCCCCGGCAAGCTCGGCAAAGTCCTGCTCGGTGAGACCTCTTTCCAGGATCAGCGCGCCGCCATGGATTTTTAAACCGCCGGGCCTCAAATTGTTAAAGGATTTGTGCGCCAGGACAGCCAAAGCCTTAACCCCCGCCGGATCCTTCGGTCGCCCCGGGGTATGCGGTTCTCCGGCGGAAATCATGGTGGTTACGCCGCCGTGAAGCGCACTGTCCAGGTAATCAAGAGTTTTCTGCCTGGGGGTAAAATCACCTAAAACGGGATGTACGTGCGAGTCAATCAACCCCGGGATTACAGTAGTCCCTTTAGCGTCTACAATTTGCCCGGGCTGGATTTGGTCAAGGATGCCCGCATTGCCAATGGCCTGGATTTTGCCGTCCACCAGCAGGATTGTGTTCCCATCCAGGATGGGGTTATTGATATCCCCGCTTACAATAGTGCCAATGTTCGTTACGGCTAAGGTGCCCAATTAAACCAACTCCTTGTACTAAAACCAATTGTGATAAACCAAACCAACCGGAAATAAGCCGGGTGCCCGTTCGGCAACAGCCGGCTTATTTGTCTTACAGTTAAATCCACCGCTCACAGACTGTCTTTTCATCCATGAACAGGCGCATTGAAGCCATTCTTGATTTTGCCGTGCCCACAAATGATTCCCTTCTGGAGCCCAGCGGGAAGAAAGCAAACGGCTGCGGAACCCCCACGTTCACCCCGACATTGCCTACGTTGACGGCGCGGGTGAATTTGCGCGCATTATTACCGTTGCCGGTTAAAATGCAGGCCGAGTGCCCAAGGTTGGTCTTGGTATTGATCCATTCGATCACCTGGTCCAGGCTGTCACCCCTGATCAGGGCTGCCACCGGACCGAAAGCCTCTTGTTTGGCCATGGCCATGTCTACATTAACATCCTCCAAAATAGTGGGCCCGAGGAAAAATCCGTTAGGATATTTTTCCACCCGGGGTGTTCTGCCGTCCAGCACCATTTTGGCCCCTTCCGCCAGCGACTGTTCAATCCACTGCAATACTTTTTCTTTACCCGCCCGGGTGGCCATCGGCCCGAGTTCGGTTTCTTCATCAAGCCCGTAGCCCAATTTCATGTTGGCTGCGGCGGCTTTAAATTTGGTTTTAAATTCATCATAGCGGTCACCAATAATAACAACGTTATCCACACCGAGGCAGCGCTGACCCGACATGCCGAAACAAGACCGGAGCAGCCAATCCACCCCTGCATCCAGGTCGGCGTCGGGCATAATTACTACATGGTTTTTACCGTTGCCGTTTATGGAAGATGTTTTACCCAGCTTGCCGCATAATTCAAACAGTTCCCACCCCGCTTTATTTGAACCGATAAAGCCGACGCCTTTTATTTCCGGCTGCGACAGAATGTCCGTGTTTATGTTTCTCCCGCCGTGCACCAGGTTGATGACACCGGGCGGAAAACCGGCTTCCTGGGCCACCCGGCAAATGTATTCCGCCGCCACCGGATCTTGCCTGCTGGGGCTTACCACCACGCTGCAGCCGGCGGCGAGGGCGTAGGGGACAAAGGAAGACCAGGCATGCATGGGAATATTGCCGGGGGTGATGATTAAAAACGGACCCAGCGGCTCCCAAATGAGATACTGGTCAATGCCCCGGGCAACCTGATCCATATACTCGTTCCGCTTGCGCAGTCCATACACGGCTGAACAGGCGGATTCTATGTTTTCTATCACCCTGCGGACGGAGCCTCTGGCTTCGCCGATGGTTCTGCCGTGGTCCTGCACAAGAACGCGGCATAATTCATCATAATGTTCCTCGAATTTGGCGCGCATATCAAAGAGCATACGCGCCCGGTCCCGCATGGGCACGGCGCGCCATGTTTTAAAACCTTGTTCGGCGGCTTCAACCGCAGCCCGGGCTTCCTCCTTGGAAGCCGTCGGATATGCCGAGATTATTTCTCCCGTGGTGGGGTTGGGATTTTCGTGCACGATGCCTGATTGTGAGTCCACCCATTCCCCATTGATCAATAATTTCTGGATCCCGTAGTGTTTTTTTACCTCCGGCAGCAAAGCCATTTCCTTTCTCCTTTCAGATCCTTGTTACTAGACTTGTTACTAATGTTGCCAATACTAGTAAAGCAAAGATAATGCCAACAAGAAAAGCGCGCCTGAAGTGGTTCCCTCCAAGCGCGCTTTAGCAGCCTTCATCACATGTTTGTAGCAAGATTGACACAACTGCTATTCACATCTGACACAGCGTGGCATAATTGAATCATTATTTATTTTCACTTAACGGCTTTTAATACCGTATCTGCGCATTTTTCTGGCCAGAGTGGACCTGCTGATGCCCAGGTTTCCGGCGGCACTGGTGGTATTCTTGCTTTTTTGAAGCGCTTCGATGATCACCAGTCTTTCCGTTTCCTCAATAATCCGTTCCAGGTTTGTCTCTCTGGTTTTATAGCTATTTAACGTATGATGAACTGCCGGCGCTGAATTATCTGCCGGAAACTCTTCCGCCCCCAGGATATTTCCCTTGCTTGTTACCACCATTCTTTCCACTATATTCATTAACTCCCGAACATTACCCGGCCAGCCGTAACTTTCCATAACATCGATCAACTCAGCGGACAGCACCTTTTCAAAACCGTATTTACGGTTAAAATAGCGTACATAATGTTGAGCCAGGGCCATAATATCATCTTTTCGCTCGCGTAAGGGTGGAACATTAACAGGCACAACGCTCAACCTGTAGTATAGATCCTTACGAAAGAGGTTGCGGTTGACCAGTTCCAACAAATCCTTATTACTGGCGGCTATTACCCGGACATCTACATTGATCACTTTAGAACCGCCAATTCTGCTGAACTCTCTTTCCTGAATCACGCGCAGCAATTTAACCTGCAGGTCAAGCGGCAGTTCACTAATTTCATCCAAAAATATACTTCCGCCATCCGCCATTTCAAACAAGCCGGGCTTACCTTCCCGGGCAGCTCCCGTAAAAGCGCCATGTTCATAGCCAAACAATTCAGCTTCCAGCAAATCCCTGGGAATTGCTCCGCAATTAATTTTTATGAATGAATGCTGCGAGCGCCGCGGGCTGGCCCTGTGCAATATAGAGGTTACAACCTCTTTGCCCACCCCTGATTCGCCGGTGATTAATACCGTGGTATCCACAGTCGCCAGTTTTCGGGTTAAATCCAGGATATCCAGCATCTTTTTGCTTCTAACCACAATATCCTCTTTTTGCATTTGGGCGACCCGCATATCAGTAAGTTCTGCCTGGTAGCCACTGGCCACATTCTGAGATTGCTTTAATCTTTCTTTTAAAGCATAAAGCTCGGTGACATCATGACTTGTTACCACAACCATCTCCAACCTTCCGTCGTCTCCGAAAATTGGAGCGCCCGTGGTAAGACAGCGCGTACCGGTGCTCACATCCTGCAATATGCTTACGGACTGGCCGCTGGCGATTACTTTAGTAGTGACGTCGGTATTAAATGTGCCATTGGCAACTAATTCCGAAATATTTTTACCTACATAATCATCAACAGACAACTGGTAAAGCTTCTGCATAGCCGCATTGGAACGCACAATTACGCCTTGTTTGTCCACAATGCTTATCCCGTCCCGGCAATTTGCAAATACCGCTTCCAATTCCCGCAATTGCAGCTTGAGGTAATTCAGCTCCTTACAATCATTTGCCTTCTTGCATTGCTCAGTTAAAACCAGACCAAATCACCCCTCGTCTTAAATACAAACTATTACAGGAAACACCAAACCAGAGCAGCCCCATTTGTTAAATTACCTTGATCATAATATTATCATACCGCGATGGACGTATGTAAAGTTTTAATTCTCTCCACTGCTGCGGGCAGGTCGATTATTTCCCGGGCATACAGGGCATAACAAAGCCACACACTACCAGACCAAAACACAGGCGGACCTGGTATGTGCGGCTTACTCAGCCTATCATTGGAATGAAGCAAATATTCCCGGTTATTTTCGCCCCCGGTAGCCATTCTTTTCGGCGTTGCCAAGAAGATAGAGAAACGCGAAAGCAGGGAGGCGAAGAATCTTCTTACTTCCCGAAGATGGCTGTACACCGTAATCATCCGCGCGCTTTGTTATTACAATCGAACTGATAGCCTCATCAGCCAGGTTAAAAATCGCATCGTCAGCATCTATCGTTGCCTTATCCCGATACTTAACTTCGATCAAGATCTTCCCGGACGGGAACTCCACAACGATATCTATCTCATTATTCTTTTTCCCACCGCGATAATATCCGACTTTAGTGGTGTTCTGATAATAAAACGCCGCAACATGCTTATAAACAGCAGTCTCAATTGTGATCCCAAGTTCCTCCGGATCAAGGGTAAGATTGTCATCCATCAGTACGGCATTGCGGATCGCGGCATCCGCGATGTAAATTTTCGCTTTGGCTTTAAGAACCTTTTTACCGCCCAAATCCACGGGGTAGCTTCGGTAAAGCAAATTGGCGCTTTCCATATAACTTATATAGTCTTCAACTGTGGCGCGACTTACGCCTTGCAACTCTTTGCTGATAGCGTCGACGGCGATGATATTTGATGAGTGGTAGCAAATATAAAGGAAAATGCGTTCCAACTCCGTGGAATTCCTAACTTTGTACAGTGATGGAATATCCCTTTTGAGTACTTTATCAATTACATCTTCACGCATGATTGATTGCGCCATGAAATCATCTTTTGCAAGGGCAAGTTCAGGGAAACCACCGACAAGCAGATAACGATTGAAATGAGCCTGCAAGACCGACAATTTTCCCAACAAAATATTAAGATCAGTCTTCTCGTATTTGACTAGAGCCGTCGGTCTGACATCCTCAGATAAAAGCGGACGGTCTTTAACATTGACCAACTCGCAGTATTCGAAGAATGATAATGTGGGCACCTGGATGATTGACCATCTGCCAGCTCCACTTTCCGTAGCTTTCTTTTTTAACACAGGGCTTGCAGATCCGGTTACCACGGTGCGTGAAAGCGGTCTGGTATCGTAAATGGTCTTGACCCACTGATCCCAGTCGGATGCATATTGAACTTCATCAAAAAAATAAAAGCAATCCTCTTCTCCGTAAATATTTCCATGGTAGCAATCCAATATCTCATTAAGTTTGCAAAGCTTCAGCAGAGGGTGATCCAGAGACACGAATAGTATCCGGGGCGGAGATACGCCCGCATGCAGCAGTTGCTCAATGAGCTGATATTGAATCGTAGTTTTACCAACCCGTCTTGTGCCGGTTAAGACAACTGTGCGGCGAAAATCTTTGCTATGCAAGAGTTTCGATGCCTCATGAAAAGCAAAGCGTTTATACTTCTTGCTGAATTCCGGTCTAACCGTTCCGAATTTCCACCACGGGTTAAACGCTGTCAGCACTTTAAGCAGGTTTTCGGTTGATATGATATCCATGGTATCCTCCTTAATGCTATATACATATTACATTTTACCCAAGAAAAATGCAATCTATACTTAGCATTATTCCCATTAAAAATGTAATTTATAATTAGCATTTTTGCGACCATACCGCCACTAATTTCGCTGTTCCCTACATATTTCTGAACGCGCACAAAGGCCGCAGACCTTTGATTTTTTTCAGGGGCTGCGGCCTGTTTTTGATCTATTTTACTGTTAAAGTCAGAAGTTAGAAGTAAAATTAGAATAATGTATTACTAATCGTTATACAATAGTATATAATATAAAAAAAGAAAGGTGGAATGATTATGGCTGCCAAAACGGCGAATGTACTCGCTCGTGTTGAACCTGAAATAAAAGAAAAAGCGGAATCCATCATGGCAAAGCTGGGAGTTCCGGCTTCCGTTGTTATCAATATGCTCTATAAGCAAATCATTATGACCAAAAGCATTCCGTTTTCCCTGTCGCTTCCTACCGCTCCGACGGCGCTGGATGAAATTGACGCCGCCGCATTTGACGCAATTATGCAGAATGGATTGGACGAAGCAAAGGCTGACCGTTCCCGTCCTGCTTCTAATGTGTTTGCAGATTTAAGACGGCGATTGTAATTTATGGCGGATAAAACATACATTGTTAAAATCACCGCGCAGGCAGAGGAACACCTACAAGAAATCATAAAGTACATTGCTTCCGAGTTAAAAACTCCGAAAGCTGCCACCATTCTTCGCCCGGTTTACCTTTCCATTCCTTCATATACATTTTGTACAAATCATGATCGGGAGCTAATTCTGGTACCCATAGCGCACCAGATACTTTTTTGTTAGAACGGGTTATCTGCCATACTTCATCACATATGATATTCCCTGTTGATGAAATACTTGCGGTAATAACATAACCGCTGGGTTTCATACCATTCATCTCCTAATATTAAGAAAGAATTATTTAAGCATGATATACCTTCTTTGTAAAATTCATTCAGTTAGGAGATGTCCGGCTCCGAATAAAATAGATACTCTGGATTCATGTCTCTTATATACAGTATAATTAGGAAAAATTTAAGCTCAGGCAGTGAATAAAATGGAAAAAATTTTACTTCAGAAAGAAGACCAGCAGCCATCAATATTATCGGAAGTTGAATCCAATCTTCAATTGCGTCAAATGATCGATGATAGTCGTGCAGCGTACAGAAATGGTGATAGAACAGCTACAGAACAATTTCTTGCAACCATATCACCTGCTAATTTCGCAAAATGAAAATCCCGTCAATAATATGGCCAGGCCCGGTTAGAAAAAAATTGCTTGCTTTTAGAAGCGACCGTTTTACTTCAGAAGAGACATATGACTATATTGTCCAAGTCAGTTTGGAAGCGGAAAGCCTGTTATTACTGTCAAAATCAGGAATTTGTCTTGCTCGTTTTATGAATACCGGAAAAAATTTCACCCAGACTCATTTGATCAAGCCACTGGCTTCTATCACGGGTGTAATCACCAGTACCCGACTCAAATTGTTGAATAAATCTGGCCATACCCGTAGGACCCAGAGCCTTTATCAGGGCGTCCAAACCGGCACTGCGGATTTGACTAGGACTCATTTTCTGAGTTTGCATTATGAATCACCTCCATAAGCCAAATTACTGGATTTTCAACCCTGACACTTATTCTACTTCTATTGATTTTAGCTTTATTTAGAAATTTATCATCAGTAGTAAGCAATACTTCGGCAAATACACTTTCAGCACAGGCAAGATGCAGTGCGTCTAACGGTTTAAAACCCATGCCAACAAGATTATTGGCACGTTTTTTAATTCCAGCGTCTATTTTTATTCTATCATGGGCCAGGCCTGTAAAAGCAAGTACCTTCTCTCTTTTTTCTAAATCAGGTGTAAGAGATATTTCATATTCGATAACTTCACTGCCGGCTAAATACCATTTTCCTTTTTCGCAACCGGAAAGAACAGCCAATACAGCTTCCGATTCAAGACGGATTCTATCTTGGGTCTTGTCATCAAAAGGGCGGTTAAGGCAACAAACATCAAGATAAATCATCTCATTTCGCTCCTTTAAAAAACCAATGCCCATGGCAGCAATTCACAGATTTACATCAACCCTTTTTTCTTATTATCTAATCTAACCCTCTCCTTGGATTACCTTCCATCGGTATATAACGCTTTTTTTGTCTGTTTACCGGTTGCTTATCACGTAGTGCAAGGTCTAATACGGCTCCTAACACCCAGATACAACGCCATACTCTTAATGCGCAGACTATTGCAATAGAGAAAACAAACCAACTATACCACCAAATAGGATTCCCATCACGATCAAATACAAGCCCTGCAATTGAAGTAAATGTACCAAAAGCCAACCATTTTGCTGTCGAATTAAAAATTCCGATTACTTGAATGAATAAACCGTGTTGGAACATAAGTTTAAGTCTTGGTGTTTCTCCCATACTAATTAAAATCGTAATACCGGCTATAACGAAGCCTAAAAGACTTCCGAAAATTGTTGTAAGAGTTCCATATATCGTTTGCCTTAGCCCATTCACCTGTATTGGCAAATAATGACGAAGGGTTTCATTAAAAAACAAAACAACTGCTATAAATCCTATTGGCAACACCCACTCAATTAACAGAAAATGGGCGCGTAACCGGCTTAGCATGGAATCCCCTTCTTTTAAAACATTAATTAGATTAAACTTTCCCTTAATTCGTTATAAGCATCCTCTATGCCCGTATACATACTATCACTCATAATGGCACGGGAATCCTCGTCTAGAGTAACAACCTATCGTAAAGCAACCAACTTATCCTCTAACAAATCTACGAGTACCGTGCGCCCTAAACGTTCGTCGTATGCCCTAGCTTGTAAGTTAGAAATGGCTTGTCTATTTATTATATTATTAAGGAAACCAGGTAACCGATTTAGGAGAGTTCTGTTAAGATCTAAATCTCTTCTACGTGTCCCAAGTTTTAAGATTACCTCAAGCTCTCTGGCGTTATTATCCATATCACGAAGTGCCTCAAGAGCTCTATGTAAATCTCCGTTATATTCTTCAAGTATGTCAATTTGATCCCTATGCACCCCAATCTTAAATAATGTCACCCGCCCCATCCTACGTAAGGTATCTCGTACACTACCGGCCAATTTTGGTGTAAACTGAACCGTGTTTACCAAACCGCTTGCCTTTTGAGTAAGATAATCATGCATTCTATTTACTCTAGGAGCAAAATAATTAAATTCTGTTCCCATAATATTGGTATCCGGGAAATATACAAAATGAAAAATTTCTGCCAGTCCTTCTTCAGCATCAAGCTCTAATGGCCTATATTGACCCGCTGCTTCGATAGGTGGAAGCTTGGTTCTTCTTTTTACCGCAAACTGTCCCCTAACTCTATCTGCCGTAACCATGTCAACTTGCATTAATAAATCATTTCCATCCTCTAAATCGAGATATCGATTTGGATTAGCTGAATAGTTCGCCGGCAGCGTCCCAATAAATTGAAATATTCCTATTGGGTTTTCAACCTCGACTAATACATTCTGTTCACTATCCAAACAAAAAAAAATTACTTCAAAGAAATAGATTCGGCGGGTGGTATCCACTTAAAAAACCTCTTTTCCTTAGTGTTTAAAATGCAGATTGTGGGCTTCATTATTAGCTATTTTTTATATTAAAGAATTAACTGTCTCTGTAAAATTTACCACCCCTGCGAAAGATACTTGCGCCTCTCAGTTGAATCAAGCACCTTGGCGCAAGACTCCCAGGGTACTTTTTTTATCTGGTGGTATTTGATTTCAAAGGGATGCTGCTTTTGCACTGCGTCAATGGTCTGTTTGGCCTTTTCAATTTCGCCAAATGCCATATGTACCCAGACGTCTTCCAAAACATCTGGCAACTGGCCAAATAATTTGTATATATCCTCCATGCGGTCGGATAATAATTCGTGAACCCGGTCTTCCACGGAGTTTTTATAGCGCAGGTTATAAATATATACGGTATCTCTAATCTGCCCAATGCGCTGAATCCGTCCTTTACGCTGTTCCAAACGGGTGGGGTTCCAGGGTAAGTCCAGGTTAATTAATGTTCCCAGACGCTGCAAGTTCAAGCCCTCACTGGCGGCGTCCGTCCCCAATAATAGTTTTATTTCCCCCTGGGACACTCTTTTCTTTATTTCTTCCCGGGAAGCCCAGAAAAAAAAATCATTATTCATAATACCGGAACTCTTTACCCCGGCGTATATACCAATATTCTCCCCAGGTAGTTCCCGGGATAGTTTTTCCGCCAACCAGTAAACCGAATCATAATACTGGGAGAAAACAATGCAACCACGCTCCAACCAACCTTTTTCCCCCAATAAACATTCCCGCACGACATCATATTTAGGATCGAATTGGTTAGCGTTTAATGCCGCGACAAACCTTCCCAGTACTTTACGTTCTTCCGGGGTAAGGTTTTTCATCTCTGAATTATTGGCTATTGCTATTTCTTCTTCCTCATCATCTTCCGTAACCACACCATGCCAGTCCCGGAGCATTTTCTCGGCTGTCGTTTTACCGGCGTAAATGGTACTGCCAACCCGCCTCAGCAACAACGTCTTTAAAAAGCCAGCAGCTTTAACCCTGTTGCCTAACAGCTCACAAAACTCCTCGGCCAATCCATAGGCTTCCCTCAAATAAGCAGGCAGGCGGATTGCGTCCTCATCCTTTTCGCCGAACAACACAACTTCAACTTTTTTCAAATAAGGCTCACCTGTCTCAGGGTCAATAGTATTCTCAAGGTAATCCCTGGTACGGCGGATAATATGACGAATGAAGGGATTATGGTTTTGGGCAAAATTTTTAGCTATCCGCCTTACCCTACTGCGTCCCGGTTCGCCCATCTTTTCCCATGCCTCTGGAGTAGCAACAAATTCGTCTTCCCGCATGCGTAAAAAACGGCGAATGATTTGAAAGTCAATATTCTCGGTTTCCGGCGGAAGTGGATTCCTAACCCAGCTCCAAAGCTCCAAACCGTCATCCGGCAAGTCACTCTGGCCCATAATCAAACTTAAGGCCATTGTCGCGTTGCGCCAATTGCTCCAAATATTACCCAATACCTGTTCATTATCACGGGATAAAACGTCCAACAAGTCCCATGCCTCAACAGGATTTACCTGCACCGGGGTAGCTGTTGCCAGCAGCAGGCTTTTGGTGCGAGGAGCTATCTCATATAAAAATTTAAGCAAGTTATTGGAGTCAGGTTTTTCATTTTCTTTGCCCGGGCTTAAATTTTTCCGCCTGGCCCGGTGCGTCTCGTCGACAACGATACATTCATAAGCCAATTGTTTTAAGTACTCAGCCACATCGGACTTGATGGTTATTAAACCTTGGGATACAAGTCCAACTCTCCGGGGGCATTTTTTTATACCTGCCGGTCCGGTTACGGGGTATTCAATGCCGTTTTCATCCACCCACTGTTTACCGTTCCAGACTGCTGAAGGCATATCCAGCAGATGTCTCATTTCATTTTGCCATTGCCATAATAATGTTTTAGGTGCCAAAATCAACACCGGTTTGGCGCCTTGAAGCACCATTAACTGAGCAGCCAGTGCCAACTGCACGGTTTTGCCCAAACCAACCATATCGGCTAAAATAAACCTTGCGCCGCCCGCCTGATGGGCATCGAAGGCCAATTTTACAAACTGTTTCTGGTGTTCCCATAGACCATATTCCTGCCGGTATACCGGCGTTTCAATAACGGGGGACGCAGGATCGGCCTCTTGCTGCCATTCAGTTACGGTGGATATTACCTGCCGTCGAGCCAAGCGACCGATATCTTCAACCACAAATTCAGCCAAGGGAACTGCATAGGTGCTGTACCAAAGGGCATCAAACTCTGCTTGAACCCATTCCACAGCCTCGGGAGAGTCATCTTCCCAAATCAGCTCATAATTCATTTTCCAGGCTTCGTATGTTTCATTGGTACTACCGATAAATGAAGTTTGTTTTCCATCGGAAAGGGTAATAACGCCGGCTTTGCCATGAATTAAGCCAAATTTCTCCTTGGGCACCACACGAACTTCCAACTTGCCGGATCGTAAGAATTCATACAACCTGGTAAAACGGGGGGCCGTTGCAGGTCCCAATTTTTCTGGTTCAGAAGCGCACCACTCCCGGCGCATAGCATACTGGGCTGCCCGGGCTGTTTCCACATCCATCGGGTTTAAATCTGAATTGCACACCACCCGTACCGGTCCGGTAACGCTTTCCAGAGCCTCCCCGGCCACCTCAAGCATAGACGACCTGAAATAGCCGGCAATGCGGTAGTAGGCTTTAGCCCCGGTAAGGCGGTTATTTAAGAAAGTTTGATCTAATTTTTCTATGCGTGAAGAGTACCGGTAAATCAATTAAATAAACTCTCCCCTAAATGTGATCATTTTCAACAGCCCCGGCCAGCAAGCGCGCAGCATTGGCGTCTTCCTCCCACTGGGGCATGTTTTGGTTTTGACCCAAGTTGGCCAGATAGTTAAGTATAGTGATGATGGTTCTACGTTGTTTCCAGTAATTCTCCCCTAATTCATTTCTAAACCAATTACGGCTTGTAACCGTTTCACCAGTACGCACAACCTCCCTGACAGCAAAAAGTATATGCCGCACCAGAGTTACGCCAAAACCCGTATCGCCAAGCATCCGGGAAGCAAATTCCGAGGCTGTTTTAAGCCGGGTTTGGTTGGCCTGTGCATTAGCCAGCAAAGAGCGATATTCACGGATACCAAAACCCCGGGCCAATTCTTGGTAAGCACCGGAACGATATTCTCCGTGACTTTCGATTTCAAGCCCTTTTAAGTAAAATCTTTCTCCCGGGTTAAGATCCTGCCATGTAAAATTGTCAATACTCTGAGGTACTAGATAATCACAAGCAATTTTCACGGCTTGAACAATAATTTTCTCAACCTGGGATTGCTCACCTTGCTGTCTTGAGCGTGTTAACTCTCGTGCTACATCTATATCTTCAATGTTACAGTATTTAGTTAAAACACGAAGGGCTGCAGCATAAGCGGCTAATTGGTAGTCTGTATCACTAAAATTTGGATTTTCTTTATCATCCAAAGCAAGCATTTCATCTAATTGATTTTTTACTTCTTCTTCTACCTCTGGATATATTTCGTCAGTAAATGCTGTGTCATTAGAAGTATGCTTGCATAGGACTAATAACACTGTACCTTGAACGTAATTACCTTCTTTTAATGCTGTATCAGTTTCCGTAGCAATACACCAGGCAGCAGTCACACGCAAACCAGCAGCCCAAAGAATCAAAGCCAAATCAGCCCATACACTTGCATCTTGATGGGTAAACATCACTATTTGCATACCATTGTCTGGCATTAGTTTAGCTAAGTTACGATAACAATCAACCATGCTGTTACGAAATGATTCATCAGCACCTGTAATCGCCAAAGCTCGCTTACTATCCGAATACCAGTCAGGAAATGCTATAATGATATGTTTCTGATACCATGCCAAAAAAAACTCAGATAATTCATGATAGTTTATTGCATCAGCATAAGGTGGGTCTGTAATCCAAATATCACAATTTACATCTATTTGACGTGCGTCCTTAGGTTTTATATCTAAGATAAAACTATTATTAACATATAGCGCTTTTTCATTAATTATATCTAATACACATAGTGTTCTATGACAATAGTTGTACAGTGTATTTAAGGCTTGGTTAGAAAAAACCGTGGCATGCATTTCTTTTGAAGAATGAGAGTTCCATCTTAACAGTTTACAACCGATACCTTTTGTGTCAATAAGTCTACCAACCTCTAATAAATTTTCAACATGATATAGTTTACTATGATAATACTTATAAGTTATTTCACTAAACAAGCCCAGAGTTAACAACTGCCTTGGATTAAATAAATGATGCCAGTAAGTCCAACCACGAGTTCTAATTGGTTCATCAGTTTTATCCCCTGGCTCAATGCGACGACTTGGAATATACCCCTTTTCCTGCCACTCATTAAAACGTTCTCCAAGCAATTCTAAAACTTTTCTTTCCCGTCTCATATCATTTTCATCCGGAGCCATATAATAACGCTGGGTTTGTTTTTTACCCTCCTCATCTATATAAGTTTCAACCCACCGTATACAATAAAGGCGTTCTTGAAAAACATCATCAGGGCGCGGAACAATATCTTCATTTTCCCACAACCTCAGGCCATACTGGATTCCACCACCGGAACGCCGATCACCCCGCAGCATAGTAATGGGTGTCGATTGAGTTGATTCCGGACAATGAGGGCAAACAATAGAGGAGCCTTTAATAGTTCCCGCATCTTTAGCTGCCTGCATTTCCTCATTACTGACCCCGGTCTCAATAATTATTTCGAAGCATTTATTAATCTCGTCCGGTATTAGTTTAGCTACACATTTTGTCTTTTCACCAATCACCCAGGACGGCGCCAGGGGTACCTTCCAACCACATTCGGGACAAATCACCTCGTTACAATATAAATAAGCATCCGCCCGCCAGCCTAATTCATTATGTTCAATACCCCATTCAGTAATCAGGCGGTCCACGGCTTCATATACTTCTTGCTGCGCGCGGCGGACCTCCTTGGCCACATCCGGACCCCCACCAATAATATTTAGTGCAGCCCAGGTCAATAACGCCGCCACCGGGTTAAGATCTGAACCATAAGCCTCGCAACCCAAGCGAGCCGCTTCAAAGGGCACACTACCACCACCGCAAAATGCGTCCCCCACCCTTGGAATATGGCCAAACCTGCGTTCACCAAGCTGCTGAACAAACTCAGGCAAGCTTTTGGCATTTGCACCCAGGTGCTGGTTTATTTCCTCCCAAGCTCTTTCCGAAGGGCCGTTTATATGCTCCGGACGGTCGCAATAAGTTAATTTTTCATCATAAGATAGGCGATTAAATACGAGGTACTGTAATTTATCCTTTTCTTCCGCAGATAAGCCACGTTTTAATTTTGGTTTATCAGATATGGAGTCCGGGGCAAACCATTTTTGCCGTTCTTTAGGTGTTAATTTATTGTAAAGTTCCTTTTGGGTAATGTTCTTGTTCTTGCGTCTCCATAAACCTTCATCGTCCATAGTGAGTAGTTTTAAAAAGATTTCCCTATCCTTTACCGGGTTATCTGAAGCCGGCATTAACAACCCAATAATTGTAGCCCGAACCAATATTAGGGGCTTGCGACCCCACCATTTACCCAGTCCCGTAAGGGTTTGGTTGTAATTGGCTTTGCGCTCTTTGTAACTCTCTTTCGATACTTTAGATACAGGGAATTGCACCTCAATAAATGATTTTGTCATTAATAAACCTCTCTCCGCTTAAGAAAACAATCATTAACTTAAACCTACCCGCTCTTCCATTATCAAAAATAATTCCTGCCGGGATTCTATCTGGCAACCATCAGATACCGGATTCTCCGTTAACGCATAGCGAACAGCCTTACGCCAACCCTTATTGCGACCGGCGGTGGCATGGCCGGTGGCGGCATTAGTCATGGTATATAACCACCAGCGTTCTTCCGGGGCCAGTCCAAGCCAATTTTTTATAGCCACTGGTATCAAAGCGGGATCGGCATCCTCTATGGCCCAAGCCAACAGCACCAGTTCTTTGCCTAACAACCGGGATACCGGGGTTTGTCCGGTCTTCCACCGGCCAGTGGCCAGATCGTTCTTTTTCAGCCGTTTGTTAAACTCTACTTGGACGGGCTCTACTATTTCCCGCCATTTGCTCAGGGGCAGGACGACACGCATTTTATCGTCTTCTTTGCCCAGCGCAAAGCTTAGCTTACGCCGTTTTTCGTTTTCATCCCAAAAAAAATGCTCCGTAATAAAAACATGCTCTGTTTTCGCTGAGTGGATAGTTACTATAAAGTGATGCCCCGACTCTTCCGGGATAAAACCAAACCCTTGTGATTTTCTTATTTTCCTCATGATTGTTTTACCTCTCCGGGTTTAATTTCAGTTTTAACCTCCGCTACCCAATCCAGCAAGTTCTGTCCCTGGGGGAAATGGACCGACGCAGCTTCCAAAGTAGCATTTCCCTGGTCTACCAAACTTCGCAATTGTCCAAGGATTGCTTCTATGTTATCTGCGTTTAACAAAAGTTTATCGTCAATGCTTAATTCCACCCATTTATCGCCCACCACGGCAATTCTGTTAACTGATAATGTGGCCTGGTGTTTTTTTAGTAGATTAATGAGTTGGTAAGTTTTATTTGCGTCACCTGCCATGTGTTCCCGGCGCCAAATAACCGGTTTAAGTGGATCAATCTCCTCTCCACCGCCAATAACGTCGTTACCCCAATTGATGTTTAAACGGTGCAGATCTGATACAATTCCTTTCTTCTCTGCCACTGCCAGTACCATAACAGTTCCCGGCGGTACTTCAAAAGGCCCGTCGTAGCTTCCACCGGATAGTTTGGGATCGGAGCCGTCAGTGGTATAACGAATGGGAGCGTCTGGGGCGGCACGTAATTCCACCATTTTTTCACCGCTGTTACCCTGGAATTGCCGGGATTTTATAGTAATCCGATTGCTCCAGGTTACCGGTTCGCCCTGCTGGTGTTGGCCGGTGGAGTCAGCACAAAGGAATGAGACCTCCAGCTCAGTGGTTTTAAACGACCTGACGTCTTGCACTTGCAGGGAAGCCGTGGTTGCCGGCGCATTTATATCATAATAGATGGTGTCGCCATTAATAGGGGTAAGTTTTAAAGTAACTTCGCCGGTATCGTCATCCCGCGTCATTTCTTGTATTTGTAAGCCGGTGGACGGAGGTGGGAAAGGCCCTTTTTCAACATAGTTACCCTGTTCACGCCACTGGTCCTTAAATACCAGGTCTTCCTTTAAAACATCCAGAGCGTCAGTGCGATGCCATTGCCAATATGTATTGGTGGCGGCCCGTTTCTTGACTTCAGACCAAAGCATAGTCTTTTGGGTGAAAAGGCGCTGTTCACATTTCTTGCGGAAAGTATCGCTGGATATATCTTCGGTAAATTTTTGTTTGGATTTCAGGGTCTCCCGGATTTGTTGCTCGCCGTGATATTGATTGTTATTGTATTCCATTCTAAAGTCGGCGTTCATCAGCTTATCGCCATGGGGATAGGTAAGGGTTAAAAAAGTTTCCCTGGCGGCGCTTAATAAGCTGAGCATGATTTTATCAAGTTTATCCAATGCAGATACCCGCTGGGGGTCATTAGCAGGTATTTTCTCCTGGTCCATTTCCTCTATGATAGAATTGATTGCACGGTGCTCCTTGGACACATCCAAAAGGTTCTCCAAGTTATCCCTTTGGCCTGACAAGAACATCACCCGGTTTTTATAATCCAGGTTTTGATAAAACTTTTGCAAGTCCGGGTGCAAACCGCCCTGGTATGGTTCATAAATAATTAGATTAACCTTATCTGAACTCACTTTAATTTCGTCCAATGCCGTCAATACCTGCAGGTCCTGGTAACAATCCCGCTGGGTGGGGGTAAATAGTTTCGTCAATATTGAACGGAGTTCTTTAATAGCTGATTCACGGTTATAAGAATCAGCTATGGTTTTTAGTTTGGCCACCAAATTCTGCACGTTTTTGAAAAACAATTTTCCTTCACGGCTGGAGTGCAGATACCAGGCTTTGGTGGACAAACTGCCCAGAATTTCTTTGAGTTTGCTGACATCCCGGCCAGGTGCGCAAAGGTAAGCTACAATTTCCGACAGGGAAAGGCCCAGCACAGCATTGGGCACGTTGGCCAGCGAGGAAATCAGCAACAAGGTGCAGGCGTCCCGGGCGTCGGTCCCGCCCAAATTGGTGTCAATATTTTCCGCTATGGCTTTGCCGCCGGAAGCAATATCGTGGCTAATGGCGTTATCCAAAGTGGGATTAATGGCTGTTACTTCCGCTAATAGTTCCCGGTTGTTTAAGTCTATGTCATACGGATGAATAAGCTGTATGTTCCCCGCCTTGGGCTTTTTACCACTGTGAAGATTGGCCACCACGGCACGCATCAAACGGATTAAACCTCTGGTTTGTTGAAAACCCGGGTTTTCCCGAAAACGGGCATATAAGTCTCGAATAGACGGATGAAAGGGGTAAGATTCTTTAATTTGCTGCATGAATTTGTCCGGGGAAACATTGGTAATATCCATTTGCTTGGCATCCCGCAGTGCCTGGGCGTAACCGCTGGCTACTTCCAGAATAAGTTTATCTTCAGGCAGTTTTTCAAATAGGCGGGTACGCAAAATATGATAAACTTCATCCGTATTTGAGCCCACAGGCTCCAGGTTCAAGGCTACCCGGCCCACTTCATTTTCCAAGTTTCTTAGTACGGCTGCGATTTGTTGTGTGCCCTCTTCGTAGGTAGCCCGAAGGTCTGAAATAACAACGCATACGTTGGACAATTCTTCCGTGCTAACGGCAACTAATAAGTTGGCAAGGGCGGTAGTGGTTACAACCGACAGGTCGGAATTGCCGATTAGTTTTGATTTGGCATTTAAAAGATAAGGCGGCAGCTCATCTAACAGTATTAATAAAGGTTCACCTTTTAACAGGTTAACCCAGGCAGACTGGCCGGGCGCCGCAAGAGGAGTATAGTAATCCTTAAAAAGTTCCTTTTTACCTAGTTGTACAGCTATGGCGCCCCATATGCCCAGGGGCGCGTCACTTTCTCGTCCGGTAAAGGCCACTACCCGCACTTTGCCCAATCGTGAGTGTTGATATTCTTTGCCCATAACTTTATCGCGTAGTTCCGGGTGTTTGGCCAAAAGGCCCAGGGCAATCATGTTATGGGTTTTACCGCCGCCCATAGACTGAGTAAGCTTAATTACACTAGCTGCGGATTGTCCCGCAAAGCGGCGGAAGGATTCCCGGAATAGCCGTTTCATACCGTCGGTAAGGTAGTTCTCAGCAAAGAAATCATGGGCATTAATACGATCGGAGGTAAGGTCGGTAAGGTTTAAAGCTACATCACGCCTTGTTTGATCAAAGATGCTATCTCGCGGCTTGCATAGCTCCAAAATGGTGTTCATGATAATCTTCCCTTCAACTGAATTGAAATATGGTCTAATTGGTATATTATAATTTTTGCCAATATTGTGTCTAAACAAATCCTATTTGAGGAACATATTTCGACAACTGCCATTTTTCTTCCTTCCACCATTTAGGAAAACATATAGAGCAAGGTAGACATGCTGATTTAATATTAATTAATTCCGCAGACAGCTTATTGTCACATTTAAAAAAATAACAGGCTATGCGCCTGATTATATCGGTTGGGTACCGGGTGATTCAGATATGGTTCTTATCCAGCCGCACCGCCAGGACCGTCATGTCGTCCAGCACGCGCCCGTTCCCGCCGCTGCAGGCAAGCCTGACCAAAAGGTCGGCCACTTCTCCGGGGGGCAGATCGATAATTTCCCCCAGCACGCCGGCCACCCAGTTTTCGTCCTCATGCGCATTCCGGTGCGCGTCAATGACCCCGTCGGTGACCATGACCAGCATATCTTCGTCAGCCAGTTTTTCACGCCGGGAAAAAATGCTTATTTCATTCACAATCCCCACCGGCAGTGACCGGGACCGCACCACATCCACCCTGTCGCCGCGGACCAAAAAGCTTGGCGCCGCCCCAATTTTAATTAATTCAGCCCGGGCATGGTAAAGGTTGATTTCCAGCATGTCCAGGGTGGCAAAGCTGTCTTCGGGCTCCCGCTGCATCATTACTGAATTAACCGTCCGGATGGCGGGTTCTCCGCCGTATCCGGCCCGGAGCAGTTGTTTAAGCAGTTTAAGGGTGGCGCCGCTTTCGGCCGCCGCCGCCGACCCCGACCCCATACCGTCGCTAAGCAAGATTACCAATCGGCCGCCGGGTAGCTGGACCACGGCGTGCGTATCCCCTGAAACTTTGTTTCTTCCGGCCGCCAGCCTGGAAAGGCCCAGAGCTACGCCGTGGTTTATGTCCGGATAAAGCCGGAAAAGACAGAAGTGTTCTTCGCCGTGACAGATACAGTCTGTAAAGGCCGGAGCCAGGTTTTGTCCGGTCAACCGGCTCAAAAGCGGCGCCACGTCATAACGGCATTTCTTCAAACCTTGGCAGGCCGGCATGGCGACTTCCACTTCGCACCCGCCGGAACCGGGATACAAAAACAATTCGGATACCGGCAGGCCGGCATGCTTTAACTCTTTTTTCAGGTAGTCGGCCCTCCGGAGCCAGTGGTCCTTTTCGGCTTCCGCTTCCAGGACCATCTGCTCCACCACGCCGTTGATACCGCGCAGGTGGCCGGATACCAGTTCCCTGCCTTCCCGGCGGCAGTTTTCCCAGCACTGCTTAAGTTTTTGCAGCCTGTACAAGCAGTTCATCCCCACGATCATTTCTCCGGAACGGGAACATCGTTCGGTAAAGCCCGGGTCCAAATCAGCGGGTTTTATTTTTTCATCGCGTTTAACGGTCTCCTGCAGATACTCCAGGGTGCTTTTAGTTACTTCGGACTTTTTTCCCCAGCACACCCGCCACAGCGGACAGCCGGTACAGACCATTTCCTTTAATTCCGCCACCAGATCCCCCGGGCTGGTTTTATTGCTCTCTGTCTGCAAGGCTTTTCCGGTATGCTCGTAAGTGCGGGAAATTTCCTTAAACATTCCGGTCCAGCGTCTCAACCGGCCTGAAGGGGTATTTTCCTTCCCCGCTTCACCATCACCACCGGCAAAATCCAAGGGCTGCACCGGCGGCAGGTAATTGCGCAGCCCGTTTAAAAACACTCCCGGCAACAGGAAAAAAACCAGCACCGCCGCGGCGGATTCACCCAGCACTCCGAGAATATCCCTGCCGCTGCCCAGGTAGACCGTGAGCAGAATGCTGCCCATCAGGAAGCCGGCCACCACCCCCGTCCGGCCCAGCACCCGGCAGACCCCGCCCAACAAACCGGCAAAGGCGGCGGCCGCCGCCGCGGCCGGTGAAACGGTATACACCAGCCCCGGGAGCACCCCCATCACGGCGCCCGCGGAGGCTCCCAGGCCTCCCCCCCCGATATAACCGGCCACCAGTACCACCAATCCCGCCATTATGCCGCCCGGACTAATGGAATTCCATTGCAGCTGCCCCGCCGCCGCCACCAGGCAGGAAAGCGCCAAAACCATGCAAAACAAATCACCGGCAGCCACTTGTTTCCGCCGGGCTACCCGGTCCAAACCCGCAAGGGCGTTATAAAAGGCCACCGCCAAAAGCGCTCCGAAAACAGATTCGAACAGAACCCGGATATACTCGTAATTACTGGGAGCGGTGAGGGCCACATAACCGGTGCCCATAAACACCAGCACGGCAAACACCGCGCCCCCCAGCAGAAAACGCAACCCCGCGGCCTGAACAGGCAGGGAATAAGCGGCCAGACCAACCAAAACCAACGATGCCAACCGCATAATGTATTCCCAGCCATCGTTCACCAGGTACAACCCCAATGCCGCTCCAAGAAAGACCGGCCACGCCTCCAGGTGATAAACAGCGAAAACCGCCGCCACAATCGCCGGCCCGAAGGGAAACAACTCGCCCAACAGTACGGCCCGGCCCAATAAAAAACCGGCCAACAACATTACTGCCGCCCCGGCTAGTCCTTTTAGCCCCCAACGCGAAATTCCCCTGATTGGGAATTCCCGAAGAAAATCAAATTGCACCGGTTGTGCTCCGTTATTTTTTTCTGTCCGGCTTTGACTGGTATCCATCCCGTCAAACAAAATTCCACCCCTTCGTACCAACAAACTGCGTCTTCTAAAACATTATAGTACAAAAAGATGGAAATGTATTAACTTATTTGGTATTTTATTACAGTTATATTACGACATCCTTCCCGCTTCCCCGGCAAGTCCGTACAGGATATCGGCTTCGCTTACCACCAGCGAATCCGCGCCCAAACCCTGCAGCACCCGGTTCAGAATCCGGGCGCCGGCAGGAATAATGTCGGCCCGCTCCGGCTGCAAACCGGGCAGAACCTTTCTTTCTTCCAGGGTTAATCCGTGCAGCTTGGCATCAAGCCGCAGCACCGTTTCCCGGGTCAGCCGAAATCCATGGATCCGCAGGGGCTCATACACCCGCATGCCCATGGCAATAGCCGCCAAGGTGGTCACCGTTCCGCCCACACCCACCACCTCGCCGTAACCGTCCCGGCCCGCAGCCAGTACCGCTTGTTCAATGGTCCGCCTGATCTGGCCGTTACCGTATCCGCCCTCGGTCATGCGCACCGCTCCGGCATTAACACTGACGCAAGCAACATGCCCATTCGCGGACCAGGTAAATTCCGTGCTTCCGCCGCCAATGTCAACCACCACGGCGTTATGCACACCATTTAACCCGCCCATGGCCCCCAAAAAGCTTAACCTGGCTTCCTCTTTGCCGGACAACACCTGTAACGGCCGATCCGTAACAGTGCGCACCGACCGGATAAATTCGTCGCGGTTGGCTGCGTCACGTACCGCGCTGGTGGCCGCCAAAACGATATTTTTCGCCCCCAGTTCATCCGCCTGCTTAAGATATTGTTCCAAAACCGGCAAAGTTTTTTCCATTGCTTCGGGTAATAGCCGGCCTTCCGTAATGCCGTGTCCCAGCCGGGTAATTTTTAAATCCGTATGCAGAGGAACGACCTTGCCCTGCTCATTTACCTCCGCCACCAGCAACCGGACGGAATTGCTGCCCACGTCAACAGCGGCGACAATCATAGGCTCCACCCCTTTTAATGATAAAAAGCATTCCCCCAGGAATGCTTAAAACTGCGTTTTGTTCTATTTTTTAACCGCGTTTTCCGGCTCCCCGGCCGCCACGCTTGGATTCGGTGTTCCGGCGCAAACTCTGCAGCCGTTCGTCGCTATCCTTCATAAAACGGCTTATTTTTTCTTCAAATGAAATCTCAGGTTTCCTACGGCGGGGCTTTTCAATGGCTTGCTTAATGGATAACCCTATTTTACCCCGGGGATCGACGGAAATGACTTTTACTTTAACCCGGTCACTGACTTTGAAGAAATCATTAATATCTTTTACATATTCCTCGGCGATTTCGGAAATATGCACCAGCCCGGTCAGCCCACCAGGCAATTCGATGAAAGCACCGAAATTTGTAATTCCGGTAACTTTGCCTTCCAAAATACTCCCCGCTTGCACTGGCATGCTACAAAATTTCCCCCTGCCGGACATAAAAGACCTTGATTAATTATATCAAAGCCACGCTTAGTGTCAAGCATGCCGTTTATTAATCATCGATTTCCGCACCGGCAGACGCCGGCGCTTCCGCGGTTCCGGGATTCACCGGCACGATCCGGGTTTCCCCGGGTTTAACCAGGCCCAGTTTCTCCCGGGCCACTTGTTCCACATAGGCGTCAGACCGCAGCAGCTCCAGTTGTTGGCTTAAATCCCGGTTAACCTCCCGCAGTTGCTGCACTTCGGCCCGGACGGCCTGCAAGTCTCTCTGCATCGTGTAAAGGGAGTCAAAACGGCTGCCCAGGGATATTGATACATACAGCAGCAACAGCCCCACCACCAGCAGCGGCAGTCTGCTGCGGGAAAGCTGGAATGTCCTGCGGCTTTTTTGCCTGGTTTTCGGGTGGTTAACCACATTATCGCTGATCCTGTCCTGCCATGTACCGGTCCTCACTCACTCACTCTCCTTCATCATCCGGTCCGAACAACCCCAGATTTTGTCCCGGGATAACAATGACCACTTCGTAGCCCTTCGCCCTGGCCCTTCCGAATAAAGTAGCTACGGTGCTGGCGCTGATTCCCAAACGTTCCGCCACCTGGTCGTTGGAATATCCCATTTCCTTAAGCGTGACCGCCTGTCGTTCCCGAAAACTGAGTTTTTCCGCACCCCTAATTTCAATATGCAATCAGGCCACCTCATCCGCCCGTTCCACGAAAATCCCAGGTCTTTCTTCCTGACCTCTGACAATATTATTACATTTTGACTACAAATCTTCTACGTCTGTAAGAAATCTCCTGCCGGCCTGAATAATTTTTTCAAGAAAAGCGCGCTCATTCAGTTCCCTCTGCGCGCGCTTTTCAGTACTTTAATCCTTAGTGCTGGCCATAATTATGGTCAGCGTAATTTCCTAAAGTACAAAAAAAAACCGGCTGTTAGCCGGCTTTTTGCTCTTCCACCAGGGCAAGGTATTCATCTCCCAGCCTGGTAAGACTGCATATTTTGCTTTTGCCCTCGGTGGAAACGTCCACCAGGCCGAGAGCATAAAGCTGCATAATCACGTGGTCCAGCACTGCCCTTTTGACCCTTGAAAGCAGAGAAAGGTCTTCTTTGTTCATGCTTCCTTCAGTCACAAGTGCTTCCAGCACCCGGGCGGCCTCATCGGGCAGCCGGTCCCCCGCCTTGACCAAATAATCTGCCAAAGGCGTTGTGCTTATCATATGGGCATCCCTCCTATATCTATATTTTTGCCTTTTTTTCCTAATTAATAAGCCATTAAATAAAATTTTTCGCATGTTTACCAAAACAATTTATGGAAACACTATTACCAATTAACTAAATGACGTGTCCCCGTATGGTCTGACAATGAGTCAACAACTTTTGGCAATACTAGATATGAGGTGTGGGAACAATGAGTAAAAAAACCGGAGTGATCGTTATCATGCTGCTGCTGGCCTGTACCGGGATCTTTCACGCCTGGAAACAGTACGGCGTCCAACCCCCGGGGCTGATACGCCTGCATGTGGTGGCCAACAGCAACACCTTTTATGATCAAGACTTAAAATACCGGGTCAAGGACCGGATCGTCGAGGAAATGTCGGCCTCTTTTAAAAGCGCGGCCGGCATGGAGGAAGCCCGGGCTATTTCCAGCGCCGGAAGCACCAGAATTGAACGTATTGCCCGGGACGAAATCCGGCGCCGGGGATATGAGTACCCTGTGCGGGTGGAACTGGGGACCTACTATTTCCCGGTTAAAACCTACACTTTGCAAAATGGCGGCGGCATTTCCAGGCTGACCCTGTCCCCGGGCCGGTACGAAGCGGTCAGAGTGATTATCGGCAGCGGGCGGGGCGCCAACTGGTGGTGCGTACTGTACCCGCCGCTGTGCTTCGCCGATATCAACCGGGCCCTGCCGCCTGTAGCGGTTTCACCGGCCTCGGCGGTGGAAGAAGCGGATACCGCAACTGACGAAGAAGCCTCCAAGCCGCGTTATTCTCCGCGCAGCAGTACCGGTGTCCCGGATAAACAAATCAGCGAAGACAGTTCCGGCCCGCCGCGGATAGAATACCGTTTCCGGGTTGCGGAGTGGTGGAAAAGGATTTTCGGCTAAACCCAAAGTACAAAAATTACCGGCAAATGGCTTGCATGTTTTAACAAACCGGTGTATGTTGAAGAGAGAGTTCAAAAAGGAGCACGATAGACACGAGAAGTTCAAGGCAGCGAAGGCTTCGAGGAGCGGAGCGTATACGGAAATACGTGAGCACCGCAGAAGCCGAGCTAACGTAGAAATTCGAAGTGGATCTCGCGCGGACTTTTTGAACATCCTTTTGAAAAGAAAATACTTGGAGGGTAACAATGCAGCATACCACCAATACCAGAGTCATTTTTGCCGACTCTGAAGAAGAAGCCCGGCAAAAATACCTTGCCCTGGGCATTAAAACCGAGGATCCCAAGGCCGTTTTGGAATGCTACAAGGCGATCGAAGACGAGGAGTTCGACCTGGCCGCGGATTTTAACTTTATCGGTGAGATATCCGTTTCGCCGGAGGTGATGGAAGTAATCCGTCAGGATCCGGAACGGGCTTATGTACTGTACTACCTGGAAAACTAAAACCTGAAAAAGCCGGGCGGGTGGGAGGTTCCACCCGCTCATTATTTGCGTTTTAGCACCGCCTTTATTTCCCGCCAGCGCGCCGCCTGACGGCGGTAAAATGCTTTCACAGGCGCAGGGGTGATTTTTTTGACCGCCGCCGCTGCCAGCCCGCCTGCTTTACCAAGGCCCCTGCCAAATAACCGGAAGGGGAACAGCAAACCCAGGAACAGCATCCGGAACGGGAGAAATAACACCGCCAAAAGCCATGCTAAGGCCCGCTCCATCCAGCGCAGCATCCGAATAGTTTGCTCCAGGCAATAAGTAATTACTTTTCTGGCCGTCCGGCGGCACAACCAGTGGTAAACAACAGCGCCGACACCCAAACCCAGGAGCACAAAAAAACGCACCTCACCCTGGTTGCAATACCAGAGCATGGCATAAACCACCACCGTCAGCACCAGCCAGAATAAAACGTCACCCACATGCACGGCTATTTTCCTGAGCCGCAATACATAGCCGGCCCCGGCATAAAAATCATAAATAAACCCCGCCAGCATCCCGGTCAAGATAGTATAAAAAAACAGCACAAACTGTCCGGCTACCGGTTCCGCCACCACCATCCCCCCAAGGATTTTGAATCAACACGTCTATTTTAAAATCCTCTCCATCAGGCCCTTGCTCCTGGCACCCCTGGTTGCTTTACTTTCGCTGAATACCATGTGGTCCACCCTGCCTTCCACCACCAGGTTCCCTTCCTCCAGGTTCAACTGGGTGATGTGCAGAAACTCACCCCGGATCACAAGGTGCCCCAGATTTGTATCCAGGTTGATCTCCTTTTCATTAAACCCTCTTACATGCTCCACGCCGTCCACTACCAGGTGCTTACGCTCCGTAAGGAGAAGCCGGTTGCTAAAAACTTGTTTTTGTTCCATTGCCCATCACCTCCGGCCCGGGAACACGGGTTAAGCAATTGACAGATTGGTCGGGGTAAAACATATCAGTCTATAATTATGCCCCGGACCCTCAATTATGCAACAAGAAAAGCGCGCTCATTCAGTTCCCCCTGCGCGCGCTTTTCAGTACTTTAACCCTTAGCGCTGGCATAAGTTGGGGACATTCCTCCGAAGGAGGTGTGTCCCCTGACCGCTGATGGCCAGCATAATTTTATAAAGTGCAAGAAAAGGCGCTATCGAAATAGCGCCTCAATCCCATAGTTTTTGAATATCCACGTCCCGGTAATAAAACCTGATAATGTCCCGGGGGCTTTTACCTTCACGGGCCATCTTATTGGCTCCCCACTGGCATAATCCCACTCCGTGCCCGAACCCCTTGCCTTCCAATACCAGGTTGCCTCCCTCAATCGCTGCCCGGGATATCAACGTGGATCGCACTTCTTCACTGCCCAGTGCCAATCTGAGCTGGGGACCGCTGACCGAGGCGGAACCGATCTGCAATTTGGTCACCCTGCCGGAAGGCCCCCTTTCTGCTATACTTACTTCGCCGATACTGCCCGGATCGGTTCCGCTGACTTCCTGCACCGCCGCTCTTACCCGTGCCAGAGGTATTTGGGCCCGCCATTGTTTATTTTCCGGCTCCGTAACTGCCAGGCAGCCATCCCGCGCTCCGGCCTTGATATAATTTGTGGGCTCTTTAAAATACGCCAGCCCCTCCTGGGCCGAGGCGGAAATACCGCCGTCGCACGCCGAAAACCAACCCTTTACATAATCGCCGCGGTTGGTGATTACTTCTCCACGGGTGGATTTCACGGCTTTCAGCACATTATCATTTATTCTGTCCGGATTATAAGCCTGAAATTCCTCCACATCCGTGGACGCGTCTGTTCCGTGCAATTCCCTGACCCGACCGGTCTGTATGTTTTCCATGGTAAAGGTGCGGGCAACTATCGCCTGTGCCGCCAGGGCGTTCACGGGCCAGGTGGGCTCCATTTCCGCCGCCACCACCCCGGCCAGATATTCTTCCAGCTTAATGTCTTTTTTTACGCCCTGTTCCTTTATAAACAGACTAATGGTGGGTTCTTTATCGGGTGCTCCCGGAACCGGTTCCACGGATTTGCGCTCCGGCGCCCTGGTGCAGCCCCAGGCTAAAATCAGCACCATAAATAAAACAATAATTTTTTTGTCAAATCTCAAGGTACTCCCTCCCGCACTTTTTATTATTTTTTGTGCGGAAGGATTAAAATATGCCGTCAGGCCCTCTGGTAAAGTAATGAAGTACCCCGGTTAACCGCGCGGCGCCGCAAGGACGCAAACCGCCGGCAAAAGTTGCGGCGGCGGGCCGGATTTTTCCGGCGGGACCGAAAGCCGGCGCCTCGCCTCCGGACAATCCAGCGTCATAAAACGCATCCAGACAGCCGTCTTTAGCGATTAACCAGCCGGCCAGTTTTCGTTTTCCGGCCGCTGCCCGGCGCAGAGGCATGACGGTGCAGATATTGGAAGGTTTTCCCCGCACCCACGGCATCCAGTGCATAAACGCACCTCCAATCCCATTTATTGTAAATATTACCACATTGGCGCAAATGCCGTCTGGGGCCATTATAGCTCTAATACATAATTTAGGCGCCCCATGCGCCTAAATACTAACGTTTTCAACCAAATACGGTTATACTGACAAGGGTCCAGTACCCGCACCTTTTTCCCCATTCTGACTCCTGACTCCTGACTCCTGACTCCTGAATTCTGACTCCTAAAAATAAAAAAGGCCCCTCCCCGGGACCATTAGTCATCAATTTCCACCTTACTACTTTCGAGCAATTCATATAATTCCGCCGACAGCTTGGCCGGCACGGTTTCCCTCAATTCAGTCACTTTTAGTTTCAGCAACCGCTGCCCCAATAAAATTTCCAACACGTCTCCAGGCTGGACAACGGTTCCGGCCTTCGCAATACGGTCGTTAATCTTGACCTGTTTACGTTCACAAATTTCTTTGGCCAGTGTACGCCTTTTGATTATTCGGGAAACCTTTAAAAATTTATCTAGTCTCAATATATACTATCTTCTTGCACAATCCAGCCCGGACTAGGAAACCGCGTCACGCAGCGCCTTACCGGCTTTGAAAACGGGAACCTTGGCTGCGGCGATACTGATTTCTTCGCCGGTTTGCGGATTGCGGCCCTTGCGAGCTGCCCTGGCCCGAATTTCAAAGGTTCCGAAACCAACCAATTGGACTTTGTCACCATTAGCGAGAGCACCCTCAACTGTTGTCAACAGCGCTGCTACGGCTTTTTCCGCATCCTTCTTGGTTAATTCGGCTTTTTCAGCCACACTGGCAATAAGTTCTGCCTTGTTCATAAGTACCCCCCTCAATAAAGTTTCAGGTAACATAGACTTTACTATTCGCTGTTTTTCCAGGAGTTCCTTCTTTGTAGGAAAATTTTTCTGCATTTTTTCTTCATTTTTCTTCTTTTTTAGCCTGTTCCCAAAAAAAATCCATTTCATCCAGGGTCATTTCACTTAATTCCAACCCTTTTTCGGCGGCTTTACGCTCAATATATCTGAACCGGCGGTGAAATTTGCCGTTAGTTGTATTCAGGGCAAGTTCGGGATCAATCTTGAGCAGCCTGGCCACGTTTACCATGGCGAATAGGATATCCCCCGTTTCTTGTTTGAGACTTTCCCGGTTGCCGCTGTGCAATGCTTCTTTCCATTCGTTTAGTTCCTCTTCAAGCTTCTGCAGGGCTCCTTGATAATCGGGCCAATCGAAGCCGGTGTTCGCGGCCCTGGCCTGTATTTTATAGGCGTGCAGCAGGGCCGGCAGCCCGCGGGGCACCCCGTCCAGTATAGAGCGGTTTTGCCCGGCGTCACCGCCCCTTTCGGTTTGCTTGATTTTATCCCAGGCGGTGCGGACTTCGTCGCTGTTTTCCAAATGCAGGTCGCCGAAAACGTGCGGATGGCGGCGCACCATCTTGCGGCTTACCTCCGAAACCACGTCGTTAACGTCAAAATACCCGCGTTCACTGGCTATCCGGGCATGAAACACTATTTGTAGTAATAAGTCTCCCAATTCTTCACATAATTTATACATATCTTCCTGCTGAATGGTTTCCAGCACTTCGTATGCTTCCTCAATCAGGTAGCGGGTCAGGGTATGGTGATCCTGTTCCCGGTCCCATGGACATCCGTTGTCGCTCCTCAGTCTGGCCATAATGCCCACCAGTTCGTCCAGGGGATACCGGCATTCTTTCCGGGCGCCCGTTGCCGGAGGCAGGTACAGACTGGTAAGATGGTCAACCCAGTCAACCCGGTCGATATTATACAGGGGCATTGTCTCGACCCTTTCAGCGCCGGGGACGCCCGCGGCCTTCACCAGTGTTACCCGGTGCTCGGCGGGATACAGTTCCAGCAAAGCCAGCTTAACGTCCCCCGCCGTCAGCCGGCTGTATACCTGAACCACTATCGCCCCCACCGCGGGATCGATGTGCTGTTCGTCCAGGCGCAGCCCGTCGACTACCTGCATCCCCTTGACCGGATCAATGCGCAGCACGGCGTAAACCGCGTCCAAAAAGCTCATCGCCGGCACGATTTCCACGTCTATGCCCAGCCTGCCGGCCTCTCCGATAATTATTTCCACGGTTGTTTCGGCCACCAGCGGGTGACCCGGCACCGCGTATGCCACCGGCCCGGTTTTGGCGGCGGCAAGCACGTGGTCCGCCATAGCCCGGTAGACCTGATTAAAGTCCGCGCCCGACTCGTAATATGGATCAAAGGATTCAAATTCTATTTGCCGCCCTTTAATCCATTCCACCACCGGATGCACCGTGGTGCGCAGGAACAGCTTGTCCGCTTCCCGCAGGATGCTCAGGTTTACCGGCGGTAAGGAATCCTTTCCGCCCGGTCCCAGTCCGACTATGGTAATCCTTGACGTCAAAAATACCCCTCCTGCGCTGATTAATTTCTGCCATTAGGGCTATTATACAACAGGACTTGGAAAAACATAAGAAAAACCGGGCGGTGATACCCGGTAAGTTGCTAGTAACACAACGTTTTTTGTTTCCTTAGCGAACGACATATGGAGTGCCGGGTACAACTCCCGGCGCAGCGCGGGAGCGCAACCGGGAGGCGAGCACAGGACGTGCGAGCCAGCCCCAACTGAGATACCCGTTCCGGGCACAGGCAGGACGTCGAATTTGGGGCGACCCGGTTGCGCCCCAAGCAAGCCGTTGGAGTTGTCCGGCGCGGAATCGGAGTGAGCGAAGGAAACAAAAAACGTTTTTTAAGCAAAAAAAAGCGGCCCATGTTTACGGGCCGCCTATTGTTCCATCTGTTTCGCCAGAAAACCGGCCGCTGTTTCGGCCAATTTCAACTCCAATTCGCCCATGCGCACTTCCGGTTCCCTGGAAGCCAGCACCACCGCCCCGATGGGATCGCCTTCCGCGATGATTGGCGCAATCACTTCGGCCGAGTACCGGCATTCATCCTCATCAGCGGTCAGGCACTCCCGGCACAGCGGGTCAATGCCCGGGTTGCTTATCACAACTGCCTTTCTTTCATCCATAACCTTTTCTATTGCAGCTCCAACAGGTTTATTTAAAAACTCCTTTTTGGATGCTCCGGAAACAGCGATGATAGTGTCCCGGTCGGCGATACAGGCGATATGGCCCAGGGCTTCGTGCAAGGAATCAGCATATTCCTTGGCAAAATCGCCCAATTCACCGATGGGGGAATACTTCTTCAAGATAACCTCGCCTTCACGATCAACGAAAATCTCCAGGGGATCGCCTTCGCGAATCCTGAGCGTTCTTCTTATCTCCTTGGGGATAACCACTCTGCCAAGGTCATCTATACGACGCACTATACCCGTAGCTTTCATGGGCCGCCCTTTCCCTCCTTTGCAAGAAGATAATCGCGGTTAATCTTTCATAGTTATTATATAACCGGAGGAAGGGAATTATTCATTTTTTTCCAATGCCGTAATTAAATATTTGGCCGGAAATTAGTTAGCGGCCTTGTCGGACTGGTCGTCGGACTGGTCGGCATTATCTGCCTTATCGGCCTTATCAGCCAGTTTATTCACTATTTCAGCCTTTTCACGGAGTTCTTCCACGTAAGAGCTCATCTTATCCGTTACTTTTTGCTCCATCAGGCCGGCGGAAATGCTGTCCTTAACCTCGGCAAAACTCATTTGGGCGGCCGGGGTCACGTCGTCCAGCCGGATAATGTGGTAACCAAAATCGGTTCTGACAGGTTCGGTGGTAATTTCCCCTTTATTCAGACCGAAAGCGGCGTCTTCAAATTCCTGCACAAAACCGCTGCCCCGGCTGAAAGGCGGGTACTGGCCGCCGGTGTCCTTACTGCCCGGGTCGTCGCTGTACTCCTTGGCCAATTCGCCAAAATCAGCCCCCGCATTCAGCTTATCCACAACTTGCAGGGCCAGCACCTTGGCGTCGGCCTCGGAACGGTTCTTGCCGTTTGAATTGTCGCCGGTACCGATTAGTATATGGCTGACCTGGCGCTGTTCGGGCCGGCTGTACTGTTCTTTGTTGTCGTCATAATAAGCCTGCATTTCTTCCTCGGTGGGTTCGGGCACATCGGCGGTTATTTTCTCCTGCAGCTTAACCCAGGCCTGCTGTTGTTTAATCAGGTCCTTCAACTTGGGTTCGTTTACCCCGCTGGCAGCCAGGTATTTTTTATACTCGCCTTCGGAACCAAGGTGTTCCTTGATACCCGCCAGTTCATCCTCAATTTCTTTATCCGTGGGCATCAGTTTCAGGCGTTCCGCTTCCTGCATCACCAGTTCCTGATCAATCATCTGCTCCAGCACGTTCTGTTGGAGCATGTCCTCAAGCTCCTTACCCTGGTCGCCTTCGAAGCTGTATCCCTGCTGTTCCAGGTTCTTTTTGAAGGCCGCCGTTTCTTCATCCAACTGCTGGGCGGTGATGCTCTTGCCGTTCACCGTAGCCACAGTGCCGGAGCTGCAGCCCCAAAGCAAGACAGAGCTTAACAGAAGCGCCACAAACAATATGGTTCCTTTGCGCATCACAATCTCCTCCCCAATAATAATGCCACCCTCAGGCGGCACCAATTCATTCAATTATATAGCAAACGGAAGTCAGCGGCAACAGTTCGTATCAATTTACCATTGATTGCCCGCCGACGACAGACCACCTTCATTCCGCCATGATCTGCAGAAAACGTTCCAGTTCCCTGAGTTGCTCGTCTGGGCTGCGCCCGGCTTCCCGGAACTTAAACCGGATTTCGAAATCGCTTTCCGTATTGCTGAATTTGACCCGGTGACGATAACGTTCGCCAATCGCCACCAGCTTTTCCCCGGTAAGATTGTGACTGCCCGCGAATAACAGCCGGTAGAAACCGCTTTGCCTGCTGATTGATTTAATTCTCAGCCGTCCGGCCACAACCCTGATCCGGGCCACCCGCAACAGGTTAAGCACCGGAGCGGGCAGATCGCCGAAACGGTCCACCAGTTCTTCCTCCAGCTCGGGTACGCCGTCTTCCCGCCGCAGAGAGGCAATCCGCCGGTAAAGCTCGACCTTTTGGTTGGCATCAGTAATGTAATCCGCGGGGATGTATGCTTCCACCGGCAATTCCACCACGGTGTCCACCAGCTGCTCCACTTTCTGCCCCCTGGCCTCCTGAACGGCTTCCTCCAGCAGCCGGCAATACAAATCAAAGCCGACGGCGGCAATATGGCCGTGCTGTTCAGCGCCGAGCAAATTGCCGGCGCCCCTTATCTCCAGGTCCCGCATGGCGATTTTATAGCCCGAGCCGAATTCGGTGAACTCGCGGATGGCCGCCATTCTCTTTTCGGCCACCTCGTTGATCACCCGGTCCTTACGGAAAGTAAGGTAAGCATAAGCCAGGCGGTTGGCCCGGCCCACCCGGCCCCGCAGCTGGTAGAGTTGGGCCAGGCCGAAGTTGTTGGCTTCCTTGACAATCAGTGTGTTGACGTTCGGGATATCCAAACCGCTCTCGATAATGGTGGTGCAAACCAAAATATCATAAGCGCCGTCAATAAAGTCCAGCATGATCTGTTCCAGCACTTCTTCACCCATTTGCCCGTGGGCTGTTATAACGCGGGCTTCCGGCGCCAGGGATTTGATCCAGTTAGCTACGCGGTCCAGGTCGGCCACCCGGTTGTGCACGAAGTACACTTGCCCGTCCCGGTTCAATTCCCGTCGGATGGCTTCCCTGATTAACACCGGGTCCTCTTCCAGCACGTAAGTCTGCACCGGAAAACGGTTCTCCGGCGGAGTCTCCAGCAGGCTGGTATCCCGCACACCCACCAGGGACATGTGCAGGGTGCGGGGAATGGGAGTGGCGGTCAGGGTCAGCACGTCCACCGTATTACGCAACTGCTTGAGCTTTTCCTTGTGCGACACCCCGAAACGCTGTTCTTCGTCCACCACCACCAGACCCAGATCCTTGAACGCGATATCGTCCTGTACCAGCCGGTGGGTACCGATGACAATATCAATCCGGCCCGCCGCCAAACCTGATAATATCTGGCGCTGTTCACGGTGGGTACGGAACCGGCTGAGCATCTCCACCTGTACAGGGTAGCGTGAAAACCGTTCCCGGAAGGTATTATAATGCTGCTGCGCCAGGATGGTTGTGGGCACCAGCACGGCCACCTGTTTGCCTTCCATCACCGCTTTGAAGGCCGCTCTGAGCGCCACCTCGGTTTTTCCGTAACCCACGTCGCCGCACAGCAGCCGGTCCATGGTGCGCGGGCTCTCCATGTCCCGCTTGACTTCACCGATGGCTTTGGTCTGATCCGCCGTTTCCTCGTAGGGAAAACTGTCCTCGAACTCCCGCTGCCATACCGTATCCGGGCCGTAAGCGTACCCCTGGATGGTTTCCCGGGCGGCGTACAGTTCCAGTAAATCCTGGGCAATGTCCCTTACCGCTTCCCTTACCCGGTTCTTAACCCTGGTCCATTCGGCGCCGCCCAGTTTGGACAGCTTGGGCGCGTCGGCCTCGGCGCCCAGGTACTTTTGCAGCAGGCCCACCTGGTCGGTGGGCACGTACAGTTTATCCTCGCCCGCATATTTAATCAGCAGGTATTCCTTACGGATATCGCCGATATCCAGCGGCACGATCCCCTGGTAGCGGCCGATACCGTGATTGACATGCACAACATAATCGCCGGTTTTTAAATCCGTAAAGGGTTCAAGCCGGCTCTCGCTTTCCCGTTGCTGCTCCCGCCGCTTGCGTTTACGCTGGCCGAAAATTTCACCCTCGGTAATTACCACCAGCCGGGCGTTAACCAGCTCGAAACCGCCGGACAGGTGCCCGTGGGCGATGACCACATTTCCCGCCTGCACTTCCCGGTCCAGAGATGAAATGTAATATAAGTCCACCTTTTCATCCCGCAGCGTGTCCAGAAGATGGCTGCCCCGGTCTTTGCCGGTTACCAGCAATACCACCGCGTTACCGTTGCGCCGCCAGTTTCTGATTTCCCCGGCCAGCATATCGGTGCGCCCCATGAAACTGTGCATGGACTTGGCCGTAAAATTAATTATGTTTTGCGGCCGGATAAAAGGCGCCTGCCGGGGCAGTAAAGAAAAGTACACCGCCCGCCTGGCGGCCACTCCGCCGATAAAATCGTCCCATTCCATGTAACCCTTGATCTGCCCCGGCAGCACCTTGCCGCCGGCCAGGAGATCGGCATAGGTTTCGGCCCGCTCTCTTTGGATGCTCTGGACGATTTCCCGGATCTTACCCGGCTCGTAAAGAAAAACCGGCGCCGCACCGGGCAGATAATCCAGCAGGCTGACCGGGCGGGGGTAAAAATAAGGCAAAAACAGCTCCAAACCCGGAAAATAGACCCCGTCGCTCAGCATGTCGGTCAGGCGGCCGAAATGCTCTTCAAAAAAGCGCAGCGCCGCCGGATCACCGGCCCTGGACAGTTTGCGCTGCTGGATCCGGTATTCCGCCCTGACCGCTCCCCGTCCCAGCGGCCACGTTTCCCCGGAGACCACAAATTCACGGGCGGGAAATATGACCAGCCGGTTCAGTTTGTCACCTGAGCGCTGGGAACCAACCTCAAAATTGCGTATGGAGTCCACTTCGTCATCGAAAAACTCCAACCGCACAGGCATATTCCTGGTCGGCGGATATACGTCGACAATACCGCCCCTGGTGCTGAAATGCCCGGGGCTTTCCACCAGGTCCACCCGTTCAAAACCCATGGCCACCAAACGGCCGGCCAGGTCACCGGGCTCAAACCGGTCCCCCACGCCCAGTTCAATCCGCATGGAGGTAAAAACTTCGGGCGGGCTGAGCCTGCGCAGCAGCGCCTCCACCGGCGCCACCACTATTATTGGGGACATTCCTTCGCAGAAGGGGTGTCCCCGTTCCGCTGATGGGGAGGGGGAAGGAGTGCAAAAGCTTTCCAGCACCCTCAAGCGGCCGGATAGCACTTCCTTACCGTGGGCCAGCACGTGGTAAGGCAGCAGTTCGTAAACCGGGAACTGCTCGATTTGCGCCCCGGGCAGCAGCGACGCGAGATCATCATATACCTGGCCGGCCTCCGCCTCGCCCGCTGTGATCACCAGGGCCGCGGGGCAGGCTTGTTCCGCCAGTGCGGCCACCAGCAGGTTGCGCTGGGCGCCGGTCAAGCCAAAAACCTGCTGCTGACGGCAGCCTGTGTCGAATGCCTTCATCAGGCTTGAATATTCCGCCGTGTTGCTTATATTTTTCAGTAATCCCCGCATCAATCTCGCCGCCCCTACTGACTGTTGACTCCTAAAAAAGCATTTTCCTCTTCGGGCGCCCGCAAGGGGCGCCCCTACAATGTTTCGCTCACCACAAAAACGTCTCTGCCGGTTTGTCGACAGACTCCTGACTCCTGAATTCTGAATTCTGACTCCTGACTACTCCCGAAAAGACATCACAAAAAGAGCTTTAGCTTGTCACAGGCTAAAGCTCCGTTTTAAAAATTCCGCTTAATGCAACCTGTATGGCTGTACGATTCCTCCCACGGGACCGTACATCTCGTTCCGGCATTCATCACAAATACCGGTAACGTATACATCATTTCCAATTTCAGGTTCATCGTTCATTATATCTCCAGCCGCATTTCCCGTCAAGTCCATGTATTCTTCCCCGTGAGCGGTTATTTCCGTTACTTTGTAAATGGTGTCGCAGCAATCGCAAATATGGTAAATTCTTTTAGAACGCGTTATTGCAGACATTTCCATCACCCGGTTATATTATTGACGGCGGGTGCAGGTGTTATACCGGTATAACGCCGTTGAACCGGTTCATGGCGGACTCGGGGCCTTTTTCAATGATTTCCCACAGTACGTCCGGCACCATGTTCAGGGCCCGTTTAATTGCTTCCTCTTCACCGGGGGCGGGACGGTTTAACACCCAGTCCGGCACTTCGGGCCCGTTCGCGGGCGGGCGGCCGATCCCCAGGCGAATCCGGGCAAAATCACCGGTACCCAAAATGCCGGTAATTGACGACAACCCCCGGTGTCCCCCGGTACCGCCCCGGGCCCGCACCCTTAACCGGCCCGGTTCAAGATCCAGGTCGTCATAGATTACCGTCAAATCCGCCGGCGTCAGCTTGTACCACCGCAGCAAGCCGGATACCGCCTCACCGCTGAGGTTCATGTAGGTTTGCGGCTTGGCCAGCAGCACTTTCCGGCCCCGGTAACTGCCCTGACCCACCAGGGCACGCTTAAAAGAACGGTCAACCCGCGTCTGCAAATACTCCGCCGCTAAATCCACCGCCATGAAACCCACGTTATGCCTGGTGGCGGCATACTGCGCACCCGGGTTGCCCAGGCCCACCACCAGTTTCATTTCCCCGGCTTTAGCCTTTGGCGTTTTTTTAAAAAAAAACATGTTCTTACACCTCCCCCAGCCGGCAAACCCCCTCCCAACAAGGAGGGGGTATTGATTAAAGCTTAGTGGTGGTACACCACCAAGCTTCCATGCAGCGAAACTTTCCGTATCCGGCTCAGGCGTTTTCTCCTTCCGCCTGTTCAGCGGCCGGGGTTTCGGCGCCTTCTTCACCGGCGTCCGGTTCGGTTTCCTCCGCCCGCTGCGCCACCACCGTCGCCACCATGGCGTCCGGTTCGGACAGCACGGTAACGCTTTCAGGCAACTGCAGATCCTGGACTGTTATGGTGTCGCCAACAGTCAGCCCGTCCAGGCTGACTGTAACTCCCGGGGGAATATCCCCCGGCAGACACGATACCTGTACTTCCCTCAGACCCTGTTGCAGTATGCCTCCCGTCACCTGGCCGGTAAGTTCGACGGGTACCCCGACCTGAATGGCATTATCAAGGGAGATCTGATGAAAATCGATATTCCGGTAAACACGCTTGATGGGGTCAACCTGATAACCCTTAACCAGCACTTTTAGATTCCTGGTTTCTCCCTGACCGGGACCCAGGATGGTGAGGTCGATAACAGCATTTTGACCCATTATATTCTTCAGGGGCTTGTATTCCACTTCCACCGGAATGCTTCCTACAGCTTTTCCGTATACCACTCCCGGCACCATGTCTTTGCGGGCCAGTTCCTTGCGGTAACTTTTACCGGTCCGGGCGCGATAGTTCACTTGCAGATTAACTTCCGCCATTTTTGTAACCTCCTCTGGAATAATATTGCCAAAACATATTTCACTCAAACTGTGCTAAAATTTACCATGCAAGTCAGGTTAAGGCGCCAGTTATATCAACCCGGCCCCCGGCATAACATTTACCAAATAGTATGGGCATAAGGGGGAAATGGCTGTGCGTAAAAGCAAACAATTTATTTCCATGCCCGTGGTTAGTTTGGAAGAGGGCCGGCGAATGGGCAATGTCAAAGAGCTGGTGGTAAATCCCGCTGAAAAAAAAGTGGTTGCTCTGGCCGTGGAGCAAAAGGGCCTGTTTAAAGAGCAGAAATATATACCCTACAGCAAGGTGCGCAGCGTCGGCGGTGACGCCGTTACGGTCAACCGGGGCGCTTCCGCGAAAAAAAGCGGCAGCCTGCCGGAAATTATTTCCCTGGTCAGAGAAAAAAACAACATCAGCGGCGCCCGCATCGTCACTGAAAACGGCACCTTGCTTGGCGTAGTGGACGATTACTACGTTAATCTGGCCAGCGGCGAAATCATGGGTATGGAATTCAGCGGCAATTACCTGAATTCGGTATTTAACGGCAAGGCTTTTTTAGACATCGACCATGTCCTCACCATTGGCAAGGAAATGATTGTATGTTCCGATGAAGCCCTGGAAAAAGCGGTAAAACTCGATGGCGGGCTGCAGGAAAAACTGCGCGGCGTTAAGGAGTCTACAGGGCATATTTGGGAATCAACCAAAAAAAGAACCAAGGAACTGGGTGGAGCGGTTAATAAGCCTCTCGCCCGCATCAAACGGACCAAAAATGATGAACCGGAGCCGCCGGACCCGGATCAACCCGGCAACGATCCGCCCCGGGATAACCCGCCCGGGTGATTTAAAGGGTGCCTTTTAGTCAAAAAGTTTGCTTACTGAAAGATCCTCGTGAATTCTGATAATGGCCTCGCCCAGCAAGGGCGCCACCGACAGTATTTTGATCTTGTCGATCATTTTATGTTTCGGCAGTGCTATGGTATTGGTTACCAGCACCTCCTTGATGGGCGCTTTGTCCAGCCTTTCCACCGCCGGGCCGCTTAAAACCGGGTGGGTACAGCCCACGAAAATATCAGTCGCGCCGAACTTTTTCAGCGCTTCAGCGCCATGGGTAATGGTTCCGGCGGTATCAATAATATCATCAATCATCAGTACTCTTTTACCCTGGATGTCGCCGATAATGTTCATTACCTCGGATACGTTGGGCTCCGGGCGTCTTTTGTCTATAATGGCCAGCGGGGCGCCGATTCTTTCGGCCAAATCCCTGGCCCGCTGAACGCTGCCCAGGTCCGGGCTCACCACCACCACGTCGTCAAGCTGCTGCTGCATGAAATACTGGGCCAACAGGGGCACGCCGGGAAGGTGGTCCACCGGGATGTCAAAAAAGCCCTGAATCTGCCCGGCATGCAGGTCCATGGTAATCACCCGCCTGGCTCCGCTGGCATACAGCAGGTTGGACACCAGCTTGGCGGTAATCGGGTCCCGGGCCCGGGTTTTGCGGTCCTGCCTGGCGTACCCGTAATAGGGGATCACAGCAGTGATCCGGCGGGCTGAAGCCCGGCGCACCGCGTCCACCATCACCAGCAATTCCATCAGGTGCTCGTTCACCGGTTCACTGGTGGGCTGGATAATAAAAACATCGGCGCCGCGGACGCTTTCGTTTATTTTAACCTGAATTTCACCGTCGCTGAAACGGGAAACCCTGGCCGCGCCCACCGAAACACCCAGGTATTGGGCTATTTCCTCCGCCAGCGCGGGGTTGGCGTTGCCGGTAAAAATTTTTAACCTTTGTCTGGATGACATCACTGGCTTGCTCCTTTTGAACTATCAACTTATTTTACTCGGTTTTGTCTCGCGTCGCCGCCGGCTTTTTTCTGGCTTTCCAGTCGGCAATATTTTTTTGTTTATCCCGGGCGACGCCCAGCGCACCTGGCGGCACATCCCTGGTGATGGTGGACCCGGCCCCGGTGACCGCTCCGGCGCCCACATGCAAAGGAGCCACCAGGTTGGTGTTGCTGCCGATAAAAGCGCCGTCACCGATCCGGGTGACGGATTTTTTCTCCCCGTCATAATTACAGGTGATGGTACCGGCGCCTATATTTACAGCCCTGCCCACGTCGGCGTCCCCCACATAACTGAGGTGGGGAACCTTCGTGCCGTCACCCAGACAAGCCTTTTTCAGCTCTACAAAATCGCCGACCTTAACTTCCCTGCCCAGCACGCAGCCCGGCCTGATATAGGCAAAGGGACCGATATTGCAGCCGTCAGCCGCCGAACTGTTCACGACAACCGAATTAATTACTGTCACCCGGCTGCCCAGGTCGGCGTCCTGCAGTCTGGAAGAAGGCCCTATTATACAATTCTCGCCAATTTTCGATTTTCCTTCAATAATAGTAAAAGGATAAATCACCGTGTCCATGCCGATTTCAACGGTGGGGTCAATATAAGTATTGTCCGGGTCCAGCACAGTCACGCCGGATAACATCAACCGCTCCAGAACCCGGCGGCGCAGCACCTTCTCCGCCGCGGCAAGCTGACACCGGTCATTGACACCCGAAATCTCCGCGGGATCGGCCACCGTCACCGCCCCCACCGGTTCACCCCGGTCAACGTAATAACCGATAATGTCGGTAAGATAGTATTCCCCCTGGGCATTATCGGGCCGCAATGCCGCCAGCGCTTCAAACAGTCCGGCGCCCCGGAAACAATAGACCCCGGTATTAATCTCCCGTACCGCCAGCTCTTCAGGGGCGGCGTCCTTTTGCTCCACTATTTTTTGCACCATGCCGCCGGCGCCGCGAATAATCCGTCCGTAACCCGCGGGGTGATCCAGAACAGCGGTAAGCACGGTGGCCGCGTTTTGACCGGCCCTGTGGCGGCGACAGAGTTCGGCAAGGGTTTGGGACCGCAGCAGCGGTGTATCGCCGCAGACCACCAGTACCTCGCCGGCAAAACCGTCCAAAAGAGGGCGGGCCTGCATCAAGGCGTGCGCGGTGCCCAACTGCTGGTCCTGCCGGGCGTATTCAACCGCGCCGCCCAGCAGTTCCGTCACCTTGTCCCCCTGTTGACCGACTACCAGAACTGTTTTTTGCACCCCTGTTTCCCGAACCGCCGCCAGCACATGTTCAACCATGGCCCGCCCGCAAACCCGGTGCAGTACCTTTACCGTAGCGGATCTCATCCGGGTGCCTTTACCCGCCGCCAGCACCACCGCTGCCAATTGCATGTAGTTTTACCTCCCGGGGCAGATTCAAAATTGCTGCGCACCTATATATTATTCAATAAAAAAACAATATTACCTTTGCCTAAAAACGCCTTTAATCATGCGTACCTTTCATGCCGGGCTGAAGGACAAAAAGGGACGTCTCTGCATGGAACGTCGGCAAATTCCAACAGGTCGGTCCCCTTATTTATATCATCCCCATATCATGACTGCAAAATATTTTCCACCGGCCCGATAAACCTGACCCTGCTCATAATGCTTCGGTATAAGCAACCAGTACGGCACTTTGAATTATCTCCCGGGCGGAAGAATTAATCGGGTGGGCTATATCCCTGAATTCCCCGCTGGGCGTTTTCCGGCTGGGCATAGCCACAAAAAGCCCGTTCTGACCCTCAACCACTTTAACATCGTGAATTACAAACATGTCGTCCAGTGTTACCGAAACTATTGCCTTCATCTTCCCCTCCGCCAGCACTTTACGCACCCTTACATCGGTAACGTTCATATAATCACCACCTCCCGTAATCCATTTATGCCTGAGTTCATTAAGTATAATTTTTCTCTGTAGAGGATAATTATTCCTGCTGAATAATATGTAATTATCGAAATAATTCCAATAATTATTGAAATAATTTCTAATGTCTCAATTTTCCCAAACTTCGAACCCTTTCCTTGCCAGCTCATCCACCAGGCTGTGCACATGGGCCTTGTTTCTTGTTTCCAAAAGCAGCTCCACCCGGGCCTTTTTTAACGGTACCTGGGGATCAACCCGGTTATGGGAAACCGATATAATATTCGACTGCATGGAGGCGATGGTCTCCAGCATGTTTTGCAGCGCACCGGGCCGGTCGTCCAGTAAGGCCTGCAAATATACGCGGCGCCCGGAGCGGAGCAAACCGCGCTCAATCAGGATGGAAACGGTATTAATGTCAATGTTGCCGCCGCTGATCACTACGGCCACGTTGGCGCCGGGCAATGAAATCCGCCGCTGCAGCAAAGCGGCCAGCCCCGCTGCACCGGCTCCTTCCACCACCATCTTGGACCGCTCCAGCAGCATGGTGATGGCCCGGGCGATCTCTTCGTCGTCCACCGTAACCAGCTCATCCACGTAGCGGCTGATCAGCTCAAAGGTCAGCCTGCCCGGACGGCATACCGCTATGCCGTCCGCCAGGGTGCAGGCCGGTCCCGATTCCTGCCAGCACCCCTGCCGGAAGCTTTCATACATGGCCGGAGCGCCGGCGGACTGCACACCGAAAACCTTTACTTCCGGACGGCGGCTTTTTACCGCCAGCGCCGTCCCGGCCAGCAGCCCGCCGCCCCCCACGGACACCACCACGGCTTCCAGTTGTGGAAGCTGTTCCAGCAGTTCCAAACCCACCGTTCCCTGGCCGGTAATAATGTCCGGATCGTCAAAACCATGGATAAAAACGGCCCCGGTTTGCTTATGGAGTTCCTCGGCCCTGGCAAACGCTTCATCGTACCCCAGGCCGGCCAGCACCACGGCGGCGCCGTATTCCCGGGTGGCTTCCACCTTGGAAATCGGCGCGGTTACCGGCATCACCACCGTAGCCCCAATCCCGGCCCGGGAGGCGGCATAAGCCACTCCCTGGGCATGGTTGCCCGCTGACGCGGTAACCACGCCCCGCTTTCGCTGCTCACCGGTAAGCCGGGTGATTTTGTAATATGCGCCCCTTATTTTAAACGAGCCTGTTTTTTGCAGGTTCTCGGTTTTAAAAAATATATTGCTGCCAATCAGCCCGCTGAAGGTGCGGGAATAGTCCACCGGTGTCCGGTGGACTATTCCCTTCAGTATTTTGGCGGCATTTTCAATTCCTGCCAGGGTCAGGGGCACGGGAAACATCTCTCCAGACTTGTTTGCCACTATTTTCCCCCACCTTTTCCCGGGAATATACATTTATTACATAGTATTCAGAAGTCAGGAGTCAGAATTCAGAATGTGTAAAACAGTTGTAGGGGCGACCCTCGCGGTCGCCCAAAGTTACAATGCCGCTTAAATACAGTTACCCCGGGCAGCTTACGGCTGACCGGGGTAATATTAAGACGGATTCTAAAAATAAATCCATTATTTCAGGCCAATTCCAGTTGACTGCACACCAGTTCCAGGTCACTGGGCTTATCCACGTCGACACCCACCTCGGGATACCGGCTGATCACCACCCGGCCTTTCAGCCCCAGTGAGCGGGAGACCGTAAGTTGGGCTTCTTCCAAAGTAATGTTTTTCATTAAAAACTTAATCATGAATAAAAAACCAACCAGCCGGCACATCTGCAGCGGATTCTTTCTGGCGTCCACCAGTTTCTGTCCCCGGGGCATACACTCCTCGACGACATTGGGGTTGAGCAGGAATATGTTTCCCCCGGTATAAACACCTTCCTTGAGCTGCACGTAAGTGCGCTGGGAGGCTTTGAAACGCCCCTCCACCACTTCCCGGGGTACAATGGGATAATATAAATCGGCGTCGCCCCTGTCGCACAAATCAAGAAAATCTTCAATCGCCCGGGGGGTAATCAGAGGAATATCCGAGGTAAGCAGCAGCACCCGTTTTGCCCCGGGCAGTTGCTTTAAACCCAGCAGTACGTTTTCAGTCAGGCCGCGGCCGTGCTCCACCAGCACCAGTTGACTGCTGCCGTTAAAATGGCGGGCCAGTTCATCACGGGGTCCTACGATGGCAATCCGGCCTATCCGGCTGCACTGTCGCAGCGCTTCCACCACGTAATCCACCATCAATTTGCCCTTAATGGGAATCAGTGCTTCGTAACTAACCGGGCTGCACGGGCGCAGAGCGCCGTCATTCGGGCTGCCGGCCAGCACCAGCGCGTCAATCATGCTTTTCTTTTTCCTCCCCCATGGCCGATAAAAGCAACTGCTCGGCGTTTTCAATATGTTCACGCGCCAGACTGGACGCCAATTCGACATTGCGGTCGCTGATGGCCTCAACAATGCTCCTGTGCTCCTCAACGGCGTCCTTGCTCCGCCCGGGCACCGCCAGCGAAGTGGTGCGGAAGCGCTGGATTTGTTCCTTCAGGTGGGTAACAATCTGCACCAGGCGCTGATTGCGGCTGGCCTTATAGATCAGATCGTGAAAATCGGTATCCTTGGCCACCAATACATCCAGGTTATTGCCGTGGCTAACCTCGTAGATTTGCAATACCGCCCGTTCCATCTCCTCCAGCTCGTCGGCGGTAACCCTTTCAGCAGCCAAACCCGCCGCCAATCCCTCCAGCGCAGCGCGCACTTCAAAAACATCCACTATATCTTTAACAGAGTAACTGGCCACGTAAGCGCCCTTACGGGGTATCATCACCACGAAGCCTTCCAGTTCCAGCTTCCGGATAGCTTCTCGTACCGGGGTGCGGCTGACGCCCATTTCATCCGCCAGTTGAACTTCCATCAAACGCTCCCCTGGTCCAAGCCGGCCCTGGATGATTGCTTCCCTGAGAGTTTCAAACACAATTTCCCGCAGCGGCTTATAACTGTCCAGCTTAATCGGCACCAGCCTGGGCTGTTCCAACTTCCCCGCCCCCCTTTATCTTCGCTAAACTTCATTTTACCACCGCTAAGTTGTTTTTAGCAAGAAAAGCGCACTTATTCAGTTCCCTTTGTGTGCGCTTTTCAGTACTTTAATCCTTAACGATTGCCATAAATATGGCAAGCAAAATTAAATAAAGTGCAAGAAAAGCGCACTTATTCAGTTCCCTTTGTGTGCGCTTTTCAGTATTTTTATCCATAGTTCCGACCATATATACGGCAAGCCCGCACCCAATACTCATCTTTTTTGATCCTGCCGGCCGCCCGCACAGCAGACGGCGGATCCGGGAACAAACCGAACACGGTGGGACCGCTGCCGCTCATCAGCACACCGGTGGCGCCGGCGGCGGCAACGGCATCCTTAATCAGCCCGATTTCGGGGTGCATGGCCAGTGTGACCCGTTCCAGGCTATTGCCCAGATTTTTCGCCACACCGGACAGATCCGCATTTTCTACCGCTGTCAGCATCCGCCGGCTATCCGGATGGCCGGGATCGGGCAGTGCGTCGTATCGGCGGTAAACATCCGCCGTGCTGACTCCGAAATGCGGCTTGACCAGCAACACCCCGGCCGGAGGAAGCGCCGGCAGCGGAGTAACCAGTTCACCCCGCCCCCGGCACAGGGCCGTGCCGCCCCACAGGCAAAAGGGAACATCTGAACCCAATTCCGCACCCAGCTGGGATAAATCACGCATCCCAAGATCCAGGCGCCACATTTTATTCAGACCGAGCAGCACCGCGGCGGCGTCCGCCGACCCGCCGGCCAGTCCTGCCGCCAATGGTATTCTTTTAATCAGCCTGATGCCGGCGCCGCCGCGGTATCCGGTCCGTTGCCGCAATAAACCGGCTGCCCGCCAGGCCAGGTTTTCCGGTCCGGCGGTAAGACCGGACCCTTCCACCGCCAGATTAATCTCCGGCGCCGGTTCCAGGAGCACGTCATCACATAATGACAGGGTCTGCATCAGCGTTGTCAATTCGTGGTACCCGTCCGGCCTGATACCCGATACATCCAGCAGCAGGTTGATTTTAGCATGGGCTTTTACCAGCATAGCAGTCCACCTTCATCAGGAGTCAGAATTTATTATTAGACCCCAATCAATTGTTTTTATAGATTATAGATTATCCATTGCGTTTAATTGCAGCCATCATTTTGGCAGGATACCTGCGGTTTAGTCATTCTGAATTCTGAATTCTGACTCCTGGCTCCTGACTACTTCTTAAACCAGTATATCCAACCCGGCCCGGGCGGACAAGTACGTTAAACCTTTTAGGCTGAAGCGGGTCTCATTTTTGGCCCTGCCGGCACATATATTTAAGCTATGGAAAGGAGTTGAAACCATGGCTCTGAAAAGTGACGGCGACGCCGGCAGGCGCCTTGAAATTAACACGGTCACCCGAAAACTGAGTTTTTACGAGGGCGGGCGTTTCATCAAAGAATACCCGGTGGCGGTAGGCAAGCCGGCCACCCCCACGCCGCCGGGCAACTATAAAATTATCAACAAAGTAATGCAACCCGGCGGTATCCTCGGTACCCGCTGGATGGGACTTTCCATACCAGGAGGGAATTACGGCATTCACGGCACCAGCAACCCTTCCTCCATCGGCACGGCTGCCTCCCTGGGCTGCATCCGCATGTTCAACCATAACGTGGAAGAGCTGTTTCCGCAGGTTTCCATCGGCACGCCGGTGACTATTTACAACCGCTCCGTTCAGAACGCAAGCAAACCTGTTGTATCCGCATCTACTTCGGGACCGCCGCTAAACGGAGGAAAATCCTATACCGTTAAACCAGGAGACACGCTGTGGAATATTTCCCGCAAGTTTAACGTGCCGATGGATAAACTGATTGCCGCCAACAACCTGACCGCTCCCGACCGGCTGCAGCCGGGTCAGGTATTAGTGATACCCTGAACATTCGGAGGTCGTCGATTGATTGAAATATTATTGCAAGCCCTGGCCGCCGGGCTGGGAACCTGCCTGGGAGCCTCGGCGGTGGTTTTTTTCGGCCGCATCAACGGCCGCACCCTTTCGCTGCTGCTGGGATTCGCTTCCGGAATCATGGTTGCCGTGGTAATTATGGACCTGCTGCCGGCATCACTGCGCCACGGCGGCCCGGTTACCTGCCTGGCCGGTTTTGCCGGCGGGTTCCTGGTGGTCCGGTTAATGGATTGGGCTTTGCACCTGGTCATACCCGGCAGAAACACGCACCGGCTTTACCTGCGCATGGGTTATTTGATCGCCCTGGGGATTGCGTTGCACGATCTGCCCGAAGGAATTGCCATTGCCGCCGGTTATTCGGCCTCCCCCGTACTGGGCCCGGCTTTGGCCCTGGCCATCGGCCTGCATAACATACCCGAGGGGATGGCCACCGCCGCGCCGCTGCGGGCGGGCGGGATGAGCGGACCCAGGGTGGTGGCCGTTAACGCCCTGGTCAGCCTGGTGACTCCGATGGGGACCCTGCTGGGACTGTTCATTTTGCACGCCTCGCCGGGTTTTAACGCCCTGCTCCTGGCCCTGGCTGCCGGCGCAATGATTTACATCGTCACGGGAAAACTGGTCCCCGTATCTCTTAGCAGCCATCGCGTTCCCGCCTTACTGGGCATGGCGGCGGGTTTGCTCATGATGCTGCGCCTCGCCTAAAACTGTTTTTTCAACAGCAGCCACGCCCCGCCCGACATTAAAGCCGCACCTGCCACCCGGTGCCAGCTGAACGGAATGCGTTCCAAACCGAAAAGCCCCAGATGATCGATCAGGGCCGCAGTAAACAACTGGCCCACAATAATGGCGGTGGTGGCCGCCGCCACGCCGACGCTGGCCATGCTCCTGACCACCCCGTAAATTATGGCCACCCCCAGAATACCGCCCAGGTAAAGGTACCAGGGCGCATCCGGGTACCGCTGCCAGTCCCCGTTACCCAGACGAAGCGCAAACAGCAGGATCCCGGCCAGCAGAAGCCCCACCAGGTGTACTATAAAAGTGGTCTCCAAAAGGCCGATTACCTTCCCCAAAGCTGTGTTCAGGGAACCCTGCACAGCCATGGTCACCCCGGCCAGGGCGGCAACAAAAAGGGCCAGTAGCTTGATGCTCATATAACTCCTCCCGGACGCCCGTGAATAACTTTATTATTTGCAGCCCGGCCCAAAAAAAAACCCTGGCGCTGCCGCCGGGAGTTGTTACCCGGTGTCCATATGTCGTTTCGCCAAGGAATCAAAAAACGCCCGAACGGCTTGTTAACTGCCGCCGGTCTAAAAACACCTTATCGCGCTCCTCCCCCGAATTTCCACTCCAATACCCTGCTTTCACCTGAGAGCCGTTCCTGTTGCGGGTTTTTGACGCTCTTAATTTCCGTTTGGTTTTTCCGGTCCAGGTTAATCTCCCGCTGCACCGGAACCGGCGCCGGCCCGTTTTTTTCTCCGGGTTGCCCTTCCGGCGCCGCTTGAGCAGGGGCGCCCGGCCCCATAAGCGGTCCCAGCAGATTTAAGATACCGGTCAGTTCCTTCTGACCGCCGCCCAGCACTCCACTCAGCAAGCCCAGCAGCGCGGCGGGATTAAACTGTCCGCCCGGCCCGCCGGCGGTTCCGCCGCCCAGACCGGCTGCCGCTATGGCCAGCAGCGGCAGCAGCGACTGTAAATTACCGCCGCCCGCGGACGACGCACCGGTCCCATCCCGGTTCAGGGCGTTAACCAGGCCCATCAGATTCAACAAACTGAGCATAATCAACAGCGAATCATTGTCAACATTGTGCTCGGCCCGGTAGTCCAGAAGACGGAAAAGGGTTTGTTCAATCCCTTCACGCTCGTTTTCCAATGTGGACACTCCCCTAAAAACAGCTTATTCCAAAATCAACAATTTTCGCTCTCGAGCCAACCGGAAGAAGGGGAACTTGGTCAGGCGCCGCCCTTCTTTTTGCCGGGCTTTGCCCTGCCCTCCATCAGGTTAATAATGCCCATCAGGTTAATCAGGCCAAGGAGCACCATAAAACCGTCATTATCCAGGTTATGTTTGTTTTTTATGTCCAGCAGATCAACCAGCATCCGTTCAAGATTTTTGTTTTCCTCCGGCATAGGTCCCGCTCCGCTCTACAGAAGCCCCGGCACAAAGGGAATGTTCATCCCGCCGGTCATTTTGGACAGTTCTTCCCGCACCATCTTCTTGGATTCCCGCATTCCCTCATTAAAGGCCTCGGCCGACAGCCGGGCCAGTTCCGCCGGATTCTGCAGCAGTTCGGGCTTAAAGAATATCTGCACTACCTCCTGGTTGCCGTTCATAATTAGTTCCACCGCGCCTTCCCCGGCGCTGACTTTTACCGTCATTAATTTTAACTGTTCCTGCAGTTGTTTAACCATATTGAGCAGGTAATCCATATTCCCCATCATCCAGGCATCCCCCCGAAATTTGATTTTCTACCTTTACGTTTAAATATATGTGGCTGAACGGCTTGCTAACTCAAAAACTATCCCGGTGATAAAAAAAGAGATGGCATTAAAACCATCTCCTGCCATTCCCCGAACAATTTTATTTATTAGCCGTAATACTCGTTAAAATACTCCTCTCTGGCCCTGGTGCATTCCAGCATCACGTTGTCGATAATCACCGCGCTGGTGTTAAGTACATTGGGGTCAAAGGTCAAGCGGACCAGTACTTCGCGGGCTTCCGGAGGAGCCGCGGCGTTGATGCACAGCCTGGCGGGGTTGTTATCCGGTATCTGGGCGGCAGTGTAAGTCTGAGCCGTATATTCAATTTGGTTGCCGAAACGGTCGAAGAAAACCAACTCGGCAGTCAGCGCAAACGAAGCTGTTCCGCCAACGATAGAGGTCACACCGGGAACTTCCATGGCGTCAAAGCACAGGCGGTAAGTACCGGTGGGCACGATATCTTCCCGGACGGTTTGGAACAAGGAAGCCGTTTCGTTGGGAACAGCGCCCATCTGAGCTCCGCCGTTGGCCCGGACTACGTTGCTGGCGCCCCAGTAAATGGGGGTGGAGTCTGTGGCCCAGGCTTCAAAATTGCCGTCCCTCAGGATGTTGACGCCCTTGACGCACTTCTTATCCAGACGCGGGCAAACCTGAACGAATATTTGTCTTTCTTCCACCACTTTGATGCGGAAGATCATTACACCGGTCTGCTGAAGCCTTGAACCTCTCCTCAGTTCCCAGCGCATATCGATTTTTTTATTGTGCAGCTGGACGAATACGTCGTCTTCGTCTACCACCGGCTGCGGATCATCAAGGGTCACATCTTTGCTGAAGGGAATATCCTCACCCACGTGTTTGACAACATCGTTTTTATCAACATAAAAAATCTGCTTGTGCAGGGTACCGCTGACCAGTATTTTCTTGACCACCGGCTGCCGGTGGTCATGACAGTGCCAGCCGAACCTATCCCAGCCCTGTTCCTCGATGACGCTGATCCAGCGATCGCCGTTTTCATGGATAAATATCGGCCTGGCTTCAAAGTCATCCAGACGGGCATCAATATGATCTACCTTCTGCGCCAGCTCGGGCAAAGTGGCGATGTTGTCTACAACGACCTGGACCTCCTCTTCAGCCAGAACCACCGGAACCTTAATCTTGACACACAAGACATTATCCGGTTCGCTGTAAAAATATTGGATTGGCATTCAATAAACCTCCCTATCCGGTTAATTAACCTTTGGCACCGCAAGGTATTTTAATTACCTGACCAACCTTCAAGTTGTCAGGGTCGATCCCGGGGTTGTGCCGCATAATTTGTCTGACACTGGTGCTGTAACGCTGAGCCAACTCAAACAGGGTGTCTCCGGATTTAATGGTGTAGTCGATAATTTCACCGGGAGTGCACTCAACCTCCGGTTCGGGTACCACGCCAACGCACACTTCGCGCCGCATCGTCTCGGTAACCCGGGCCCTGACCTTGATCACGGCCTCCACGTTGACGTCGCAATTGACGGGTTCGGCGTTGATATACTCCACCATGGGCTTAACATCCACATCCATGCCTTCTATGGCGCCTTGGATCTCCACAAAGGTCCGGAAGTTGAGCTGATGGTGCATGGCGTGTACCGCCTGATCCTCTTTATCGGAAACGTAAACAATCTTTAAATCTACCTGGCCGCGGATAATGATTTTATTTCTGATCACCTTAACGTCGGTAACTTCAATATTTTCAACCGAGACGTTAATGATCTTGACCGGGCACGGTTTCGGGTCCGGGGTTTCAAAGGTTTCCCTGGCCACCACCTGGGTCGAATCTTCGCCAATCAGTTCTTCAACGTTAAGTTCAACAGTCTCCATCGTAGCGCCGGAGCAGTTGACAACTACCCGTACTTCCCTGGATTCAGTCACCATGGCGTCCAGTTTGACAACGCAGGTCGCCTCAAAATAAGGATCGCCCTTGATTTGCACTTCACAATCCTCGACCATTGCCTTGACAATAACGTCCATATTGGGTTCGGCGCCTTCCACTTCAATAAAATCCGTAAATTTAATGGTGTGGTGCAGGTCATGCACGGACTGTTTCGGAACCGCCCCCACGTACATAATCTGCAGAGAAAGTTCGCCGTCCACAATCACCTTATTGGCCACTATGCGTGTCTCGGTGATGGTGACGGTGGAGTCGACATCGAGTATTTTCTTCGGTTCCGGTTTTTCCATCGGTTCATCAAAATTATCGCTGACAATAACCTGGGAAGTACCCCGTCCTACCACGTCATTGATATGAATGGTGTCAAACTCCGCCTGCATGTCATCGCCGGTGGCAGTCAGCACTTCCACTTCCTGAGCTTCGGTAACCTTGACCTTTATCTGCAGCACCGCGGTTACATCGAATACCCTGGGATCCTTTTTGCTGGGGGTGACCTTAACGTCTTCCACCAGCACATCTGTTTGGACGTCCATGCCGGGAAGCGCCCCGGGCAGATCAACAAATCCGGTAAAGGGAATCTGATCGTGAAAATGATGCACCGATTGGGACGGTTCAAAGGCCACGTATACAATCTGCACCGTGAGCTTTCCTTCCACAACCGCCTTATCCGGCAGAAGTCTGGTATTTTTTATACTGGCCGTCCTGTCTGTGGAAATGATTTGTTCTACATCGGGCTTGGCATCGGGTACGGTAATGGCGCCACGCACTACAACTTGCCGGGTGTCTTCACTGACGACCTGGTTAACGGTGATTTTTTGCTTGGTATGGGCCACGCGATTTCCTCCTTTCAACAGATTTCTATAATAATATATGAGGGACTGTCTAAAATGTGCAGAGGGCATTAAAGTGAAAAAAAGAAAGGCGCAGGCTGCCGTTGATACCGGATTTTTAGCCCGGAGAGTACAGCACCGCCCCCATGCCTTCCGCCAGCGCCAGGCAGGACAGGGTTCCGTCAGGCTCGTTGAAAAAACAGGTCAGGATAAACATATTCCCTTTCAGTCCCCGCTTAAATCTCTGCAGCATCAACTCATCCAGATTGCTCAGAGTTTCTATGGCCATTCCCGGTCCCCGTACCACCAGGGTAAACCGGCCGTCTTTCTGTCTGATAAACCGCAGGCTGCACCGCTGGTGGTCCTTTTTTTCCCTGGCCAGTTGATCAATCTGCCCCAGATAGCTCCTGGTCACCTTTAAAGCATCTTCTTTACAGGGCAGCAGGGGTCCGATGGCCGGTATATCGTTCAGGAAAGTTAAGGCCACATCATCAGTACGGTATGATTTCACGTGAAACAACCTCCCCGGCACACCTTCCTTTTGGTAAGGACTCCCTGATCCTAAAACTCAATTTCAAGCAAATCCATAACATTTTGAATATGATTAAAAATGCAATGCGTATCTGAGCCGGCAAATAAGAGTCCCACCGCGTGATTAGCCGCATCCAAAACCAGTGACCCGCTGTCCCCGGGCTTGCACACCAAGTTAGCCACCACCTGATCGGTGAACCAGGCTGATTCCTTATCGGACAGGTCGACTCTGACAGTCACTCCGGTGGCTGACACTTCTCCCGAGGTAAGCCCGCTGGTCCGGCCGCTTTTTCGCACCGTCATGCCGTCCTGCGCTTTCCCCACACCGGACACCTGGCCAATCCCGATAATATCCTCACCAATCACATTTGGGTCTACCGGCCTGGCCGCAGCGCAATCCACAATGTTGTACTGGTTTAAATTTTTATAAAAACGCAATTCATAAGCCGGTTTCACTATTTTGAACAGCCGGTTGGCGGCGCCGGCCACTCCCGCGGCCACCGGGCAGTCCGCTTGCTGCGTGCTTTGGAGCAGGGGGACAAACCGTTCCAGCACCGCGATTTTATCCGTATCGATCCCGCCGTCGTAAGGGCCGGGTTGCGACCCTATAATGAAAAAAACCGGGTGGCGATTACCACTCGGCTTTAAGGCTGTTAAAAGCCTCACAGGCGTTTTTGTTTCCTTGGCGAACGACAATAGAGGTCAGGGGACACACCTCTTTTAGGGGCATGTCTTACGGGTCAGAGGTATGTCCCCAATTGATACCGGGTAACACTCCCGGCGCAGCGAGGGAGCGCAACTGGGAGGCGCGCATAGGACGTGCGCGCCAGCCCCAACTGAGATTACCCGTTCCGGGCATACCCTTAAGGGCACAGGCAGGCAGGACGTCGAATTTGGGGCGACCCGGTTGCGCCCCGAGCAAGACATGGAGTTGTCCGGCGCGGAATCGGAGTGAGCGAAGGAACAAATTATAGATCAATAATAATCTCTTCCAAAGGGCGCTTGGGCACGTGATGGACCCCGTCCGGATCGCGCCAGTACTTGATATCCCCTTCAGCCCTTTCAACCACCACTTTCTCCGCCGGTTTGCCCAGGGCGACAACCGCCAGGACCTCAAACTGTTCCGGAATATCCAGTTCCTTTCTTAACCGGTCCCTGTTAACCGAAGCCAGGATACAGCCCCCCAGTCCCATGTCCACCGCGCCCAGCAGCATGCTCTGGCAGGCAATGCCAAGATCCACGTGACAATAAGCGCTGCCTACCCCCGTGTCGTTAAGCACAATAATATAAGCCGCAGGCCTTTCCCCGTCGGCAGGGCCCTTCCAGTCTCTAAGATAGGCGGCCCAGGCCAGCGTCTCAAAGATAGCGGCGTTTTTCGGCGGTTCATAAGACAGTATGTACTTCAGCGGTTGCTTATTGGCGGCTGAGGCCGATAACCGGGCCAGATTGACCAGTTTCTCCAGGGTTTCGCGGGCTATTGCATACCCCTGGACAAACCGGCGGTAGCTGCGATTTTTTGTCACCAGATTCAGCATTTTGTTAAAACCCCCGTTTATTTAGTTTCTAACATCAGTTTACAGTCTTCAACCGGATTAACAAGTTTTTCAAACCCGTCAATAACGCACTCCACCACATCGCCGTGGTTAATAACTGCCGCACCCGGCGTACCCGTGGAAATAATATCCCCCGGCAGCAGGGTCATCACCTTGGAATGGAATGAGACCAGAAAATAAGGCGGGAATGTCATATTGGCAATCACATTCCGCCGGTGCACCCGGCCGTTAAGCACGGTGGAAACGTTTAAGGCCGGCAGGTCCCCGATTTCTTCAGGGGTCACCAAAACCGGACCGAAACTGAAAAAGGTGTCAAAGCTTTTGGCCCTGGTCAGATACCTGGGATTTTGGCGCAGGATGTCCTCGGCGGTCATATCGATAATCGTGGTAAACCCGGCGATATAATCCGGCGCATCGCATTCATCCACATTACGGCATACCTTGCCGATAATTACGCCCAGCTCCGCTTCCGCCGTGGTTCTGTCGGACTGCAGCGGTATTCTTACCGGGTCGCCAGGCCCGATGATGGTGGTATCCGGTTTCATAAAGCTGGCGGGTTCGGTCTCGGGCGATTTTTCAGCCAGATCAGCCGCGTGGTCCGCGTAATTTAAACCAATCCCCCATATTTTGCGCGGCCGTCGGTATAACGGGCCAAAGCGGGCCTCCACCAGAGGGATGGCCTGCTCCTTCAAACTACGCAGTTGCTCTGTTCCTTCCCGTCGCAACCAACTGTTCATTTCCTCCAGTCGCCCCGAGTCAATTATTTCAAAGACACTTCCGGGATAATTCTGATTACATTGATCATTAATCAGCGGTACGGGAAACAGCTTGTCAGCCACCAGCACTGCCGCAGTTTCAACATTGTTTTGTCGTATTGTCGCCAGACGCATACCGCAACCTCCATGACGCTTGTTGAAGATATTTATGTATACAATAATCTTAAATTGGACGTTCCTAAAATATGTCCTGCCGCTGAACGGCAAAAATGCTTGTTGAACGAGACTTCATTCAGTGGGGGATTCCACCCCCCACTGAATGTTAGCCAAGTCCAGTGATTATCCTGTATTTTTGCGACTATGGGTCCAGGTTATAGACAATTAACACCGGGCCGGTTTCCCCCGGGGGCATGGATTTAAGGTCGCTTAAGCAAGGAGTAAGATCGTTGTCCTGATTAAGCCGCTCACTGCTAATATCACCCCGTTCCAGGATATATATTTTATTTACATACATTTCCAGAAATAGTCTGTCAATTTCATTCTCGTCCAGCAATTCCAGTGCCAGATGGTTGATTATTTTAGAGCTTTCAGCCCGCCGGCCGGCGTCCGCTTGGGCAGTGAAAGCTTTTTCGTACTGCTGCGTCAAGATGTTTATTTCCCTTTCCAGCACGGCGTTTGTTTCCAGAAACAAGGTTTCTGAGATGTGACCTCTGATCTTATCCAGGTATACGGCTTTTAACTGCCGCCGCCTGTTTTCTATTTCCCCGGCCAGCTTCTCGCTCCGTTTGCTTTCCTCCCGGGCGGCCGATTCCTTTATATAACAGTCATACAGCCGATCGCGAAACGGCACTCCGGACCCCATTTCCAATATATCCTGACGGATCAGGCCGACCAGTTTCGTTTCCGTAACGTAGTGACTTGAACATCCTGCACGCCCGTAACGGTTATAACGGCCGCACACGTAACCTCCCGGCCGGCCGCCTTTTTTGCGGTACACATGCCTGGACCCGCAAGCCGCGCAGAAAACCAACCCGGTGAAAAGGTGCGGGCCGGGCGACCGCTGGGATTTACGCCCGGCGCCGGCCAGACGGCGTTTTCTCCGTACCTGTTGGGCCAGTTCAAAGATTTCCCTGCTTATAACCGGTTCATGGGTTCCGGGTGCCACAACCCACTGCTCACCGGGCAAAGACCTGATTTTACGGGATTTAAAAGAAACCTTTTCCCTTCTGCCCTGGACAGTATCGCCACAGTAAACCCGGTTGTTGATAATGCGCCGGATATGCTGCCCTTCCCATTGCCCGGCCGCGGGCGCCCGGACATAGCCCTTGTCCTGGCCGGGGGTGGGTATGCCCAGACGCTGTACCAAACCGGCCAGAGCCCTGTAGCCCCAGCCCCGGATGTACAGCGCAAACAATTCCTTAATTAGCTCCCGGTATCTTTCGTCCACTTCCAGTTTATTTTTATATCGGCCGGATTTGCGATATCCAAAGGGCGCCCGGCCAAGATACTCCCCATTTTGCATCTTTTTTTTCAGGTTGGCCCGTACTTTTTTGGATATGTCGCGGGCGTAATACTCATTGACCCAGGTTTTAATACCAATGGTATCATCGTCGTCATAAGCGCTGTCATACCCGTCCCCCAAGGAAATCAGGCGTACGTTTTTTTCCTGCAGGTAATCAAGAAAAATCAAGGTTTCTCCATTGTTGCGGCCCAACCTGGACAGATCCTTTACCACCAAGACACCCACCCGGCCGCTGTTGATATCGCCCACCAGCCGCCCCAGACCCGGACGGTCGAAGCAGGTGCCCGAGATGTCACTGTCCTCGTATATAACGGGCTCACCCAAATTATTTGCTCTGACGTATTCCGTAAGTATGCTGCGCTGAGTATTCAAGCTATCGTCCCGTTCGCCGTTCTCGTTTACGCTCAGTCTGGCGTATACAGCCACCTTGGCCGTCCCGCCGCCGGTTTCCGGCACTTTTTCACCGGCCATACCGATCACCCTTGGTTTCGCCCGTCCGGAGGCTGCGGTTGTCCCGGCGACCTTTCCTGCTCCAACAAAGCCTTTAATTTACGGTACATTAGGAACACTACCATATCATCTACCTGCCGGCCTCCGGCCAGCACAACGACGTGTGCCTGTTTTTTCCGCACCCGACCGGGCTGCCTCACGTCAAACACCCCCTGTAACAAGCATATGCCCGACTCAGGCAGCCTATATTTTGTCCGCGCAAAAACCCGGAAACCTTCCGGGGTTAGTCGCAGTGTTTTCACCCCAGTTTGCCCAACAGCAACAAACGCTGGTACTGGACTTGTTTAAGCCTTCTTTTCAGCACCCGCTTTTCCCGGTCATCCGGGCAGCACCGGATCCGCTGCTCCAGACGGTAAATTTCCCTTTCCAAATCAAGCACGGGCGCATTATTATTGTGATTTTCCAACGGTATACCCCCAATTGAAAAAGCAGGCTTTCCAGTCCCTAAATTATACTACCAAACACCGTTTAATTACATGTTCAATATGATGACGCAACCGCCGGGCTGCAATATCGGATCACCGGGTTTGGCCCGACCGTCTCTACCGTTGCTTTTATTGGCCAGAATATGGTTATTGGATAATATCAGTTTAGCGCCGCTTTTTTTGTCTTTTACCACCGCTCCGAAGGTTCCGGCACTGATTTTATAATGACCGATACTGCTGCCCGGCACGGCGGGACGCATTTTATCCTTTCTTTCCTCCAACAGCCGGACCCGGCCTATTTCCACCACGTCGGTGTCCAAGCCGTTTATTTTCAGCGGCACACGGTATCCGCGGGCCAGCTTGGCTGACGGCAATTTTTTTTCCACAAATACAATGATGGACGGTTCGCCCGTACTGACATTGCCAACCCGCTTGTAGCCCACTCCCACCCCCCTGACATTGGGCAAACCCAGGACCCTGGGCCGTACTTTGTCAAGGGCACGGCGATGTCTATCCATAGAACACTCTCCTTTGTATGATGCCATTCTATGCGTACAACGGAAATTTAGTCACCCGTCCCCACCCGGCTTCGGTTTCCGGATGAACCGGCTTGCTTTCCTTAATACGGCGATCGGGGTACGCCGAGACGGTGTTTGCCCCGGGTTTCGATCCCCCCGATACCGTCAAAACCGGTAATTGTGCCTGAAATTACTTCCCTTAAAGGGATCGGGTCATAAATTGAGGTATAGGCAACCTTTTCCACCACAAAAACAGGATCAAAAGCATGGATCAAAACTCTCTGCGGCGAACTGGCAAAGTTGGCCCCGGCAGACAGCAGAGCTTCGTAATGGGATTGGCATGCGCCGGCAAAGATCACCAGGTCGTCCCGGCTTTTTTCATATCGTCTGGCTGTCTCGACGGCTTTAACAAAGTTCTTCGTATTATGGTAATTATTAATCTCAGCAAAATTTTTGGTCCCCTTGACAAAACCGTCATGCCCGGTCAGCACCAGCAAATCCGGCCGGTGCTCAACCAGCAGGTCGTATACCTTTTCAGCCTGTTTGTCCTCAGCGATATGGTAACCTTCGGCCGGTATTTTAAGCTGCTTATAAGTGGTCATACACAAGTCCAGATAATCATTGTCGCCGTCAATATGCAGCACGCTGCCAGGTACGTCAAAACCCTCCACGTCCCCGGGGCCGCCCGGGTCAGTCACAGAACGCATCAAACTCCTTTGGTGTTCTTCCCTGCGACGTTTGAACACATGTCGCATGGCTTCATGGTTTTTGGCCAATGTCATGCGCCAGTAATTTGCCACCTTGGACGGTTCAATCGGTTCCAAATCTTCCAGCGGCGCCGTTGCGCAAAGACGCACATCCAGACCCTTTAAAGAAGCGATTCTGGTACCTCCAATATCTTCAATATTGGTTACTTTAAAATAAATGTCCTGCCTGTATGACTTGCGCCCGACTATGTCACCCACCCTTACTTCTCCCACAGCATCCCCTCCCACGGCGCATTTTTACATTATTATGAATTTGGGACTTAAAGGTGTGTGTCCAAGTGGAAATTAATTGCCAGGTTAAGACAACGTAACTTTTACTGTTTTAAGACATATTCTAGAGTAGTACTCCATTATTTCTCTAAGAAAGAATGTTTTTCTTATCACCACAATATATTTGGCACAGCACGGGAGCATATCTCCCCAAGGGTGGTAATCATAATGTTTGCAGCAGTAATACCCGTTAAAAATGAAGCTGAGAGTCTGGAGCAAGTTGTATTTAACCTGGCCGCCAATTCCCTGGACCTGATTATCCCGGTTTTAAACGGTTGTACAGACAACTCCCTGTCTGTGCTGGAACAAGCAAACTGCCCCATTTTGGCGCCGCTCTGTTTTAAAGAACCCCTGGGCATAGACGTCCCCAGAGCAGTTGGAGCCCTGGTCGCACTAAGGCTTGATGCCGAAGGCGTAATATTTGTGGACGGCGATATGGCCGGTGCCAACAGCACGGTGCTTGGCCAATTACTTAAAGCCGTGCGGCAAAAAAGGGTGGATTTGGCTCTCACTAATTGTTATCCTCCGTATTTTTACCGCCATTTAAGTCCGCAGGCTTCATGCTTGCTGGATATCCGCCGGAAACTAAACAATGAACTGGGGATTTTGCACCTGATCGGTTCAGCCACCCCGTCCCACGGACCCCACGCTGTTTCCGGGCGCATGCTGCGCATGACTGAAACCACCGATTTTGCGATCCCCCCCCTGTTATTGGTCAATGCGGCACGCCATGGTCTGACCGTCAGGCCGGAGGCGGCGCTCCCCCATTTGCTGCTTGGTTCTCCAGCCCGCAGCGGCGACCATGCGCAGCGGATCGTGGAAACCATCATCGGCGATTATTTGACCGCACTGCAAATGTTCAAAGGGAAGCCGGAAAGCAGAACCTTTGCCGGGCATGAATATATCGGCTACCATGATCAGCGGCGGTTTGACCTGCTGGACGACTTCGCCTCAGGCATCATCACCGGCGATTGTTTTGAGGAATAAATGACCCCGGTGACAGATATCACCGGGGTTTTGTATCGGTTTACTTGGTATGTTTATCCGCGACGCAGGACGCGCCATATGCGTCAGGTTTGATCTTGGCCTGGAATCCGCTTCCGGTTACCATGCCCACCACTTCTTTAATCAGGTCCCGTGTTTCTCCCTGGGTACCCACATCAATATGGATTTCCACCGGCATTTCCGAGTACCCGTTTTCAGAGAACTGTTTGGCGATCTGGCCGCCCAGTTCCAGGCTCAGCGACGTTTCATAAAATATTTTCTGGCGCAGGCTTTTGATTTTGCGGTGTGTTTTTTTGCGGTAATAATAACGGGCTCCCTTACCCAGCCTGTGCACCACCACGGCGCTGATAAAACAAGTGCTGTCCCTGACCATTGAATCGGTGCCGACGATGATTTTATATGAAGATGACGGGAGGCCCTTGATATACCGGTAAATATCCGCCATCATTTCCAAAAATGACAATCTGCCCATGGAGGGACTTATAAAAAACAAGCCGGCCCATCTCCTCTTTCAGTTAATTTTGCTTTCTTCCCGGCAGTTGACGTATGCGTCGGCCAGCCTGGCGAATTCATCCAGGCTCAGGGTTTCTCCCCGGCGGCCCGGAGCAATATCCGCCTGCTGGAAGACACCCGACCACATTTCCCTGGAAAATCCCTTATCGGCGCCGCCCACAGCGTTAAGCAGCGTTTTTCTGCGCTGTTGAAACGCCGCCCGGACCAAAGCGAAAAAAACCCCTTTATCTTGCACCGGCACCGCCGGCAAATCTCTGACTTCAATTTTAACCACCGCCGAGTCCACTTCCGGACGCGGTATAAAAACCGTCCGGGGAACACGAAACACCATCTCGGGGCGAGCATAAAAATTAACCGCCACGGCAAGCGCGCCGTATTCGGGCGTATCAGGCCGCGCCGTTAGCCTGCGGGCCACCTCTTCCTGCACCATGACAACTATTCTGCTGATGGAAGAATGCTTTTCCAACAAGTGCATGATCAGCGGGGTGGTTATATAGTAGGGCAAGTTGGCCGCCACCTTGTATTCCGGGACCGGTACGCGCGCACCGGCATTTTTTTTTACCAAACTGTCGAAATCGGTTTTCAGGGCGTCCGAATGAACAATACGCACATTATTAACCCCGGCCATGGTTTCTTCCAGCACGGGGATCAAATTCCGGTCTATTTCCACCGCCAGCACCTGTCCGGCTTTGGCGGCCAGGGAACGGGTAAGCGCGCCAAGTCCCGGACCTATTTCCACCACCGTGTCGTCAGGGCCGGGCGCAACGGAGGCAATGATTTTTTTGATTATATTACCGTCAATTAAAAAATTTTGTCCCAGGCTTTTTTTAATCCTAAAGCCGTGGCGGGAAATTAGCTCCCTGACCACGCCGGGTGAAACGGGATCCATGACTTGAGCCTCCGAAACATACTGTTTAATCCTTTCCACTACTATCATACCCTTTTTTACAGCAAAGTCAAAAAAAGAAAGGGCTTGGCGCCCCTTCTTCATTCCAGCACATATACTGTTACGTTTCTGACTCCCCAGCGTCTGGCCTCATCCCTGGTTTCCAGAAAAACATCGATTCGGTTGCCCTTCACCTTGCCGCCCACATCCATGGCCCGGCAATAACCATATCCTTCCACATATAATTTGGTCCCCAGCGGAATCACCGACGGGTCAACCGCCACTATGCCCACTTGAGGCTTGACCCCGGTGGCGGTGTTGCTTCCGGTATGCGTATATGCCGTGGATACCATATCGTAGGCCTTGGAAAACTTGATATCCGTACCGCCCCGGGAAGCTACCTGCAGTGCACCCACTTTAACAATTTTATCCACCGGTTTTTTGATTACCGTACTGGCCACCAGGCGCCGCCCGGTTTCCTTGCCGTTTTTGTACGTTACCTCCCATGACCGGCGTTCCAGACCTTTGACGCCCTGCTGCACCACCTGGGTAATGCCCCGGGCAATTTTACTGTCGTTTTCCCTGCGCACATTAAACTCCACAGGCACTTCTTCATTTATGGCGCTCACCGTTACTAAATCCACTTTTACGAGCATATCAGGCGCCAATTTTGTTTCCGGATCCGGTGAAACAATATCCATTTTACCCAACTGCACATTGTTTTCACTGATCAAGTCACCCACCGTTTCGGCCGCCGTGGTGACCAGGCTCTCCTGCTCACCAACCTGCAGGGTAACGGGGATGGCCCTGCGCACCTCCACTGTCATCCCGTCCCGCAACGGGGTATCGGGCAGGGGTGTCACTTTGTCCTGATCACCCAGTTCAACACCTTGTTCACGCAGCAGTTCCCCGACATCGCCGGCAAAGGTAGCAACTTCAAGCTTTTTTCCTTCCGCCTGCAGGATGACTTTACTCTGAGCACCGGTATAAGCTGCAAATATAGCCGAAACCAAAATCAAAACCGCAATCCCGGCCGCCACTACGCGTGATGAGATCAAGTTGTCGGCCGGCCAAGCCGAAAAGTTTTTTCCGCTGTTTCCTTTTTCCTTAATATCCACCAGGTAAACAACCCCCCCCAAGTTTCAAACCTCCGGCATTGATTAACCGGTCGATTTGAAAACTGTATTGGTATTATTCGCTGTTGACAGGTAAAAATCCTTCCTCAGGTTTATTTTTCCAGTTTGCCGAAAAGTATTTTAACCGCGGTTTGTACGGAGTGCAGGCGAAAAAAAAATTTTTTTGCCAATTTTTTGATCATAATATGGGACGTGTTTTTATACTGTAGCACCTTTGTGCTGATTTGAAAACCCATTCTACTTTATAACACAAAAACTCCCACGGCGTTGTCGATATAACAAACACCGGGGGAGCAAATTAATCATCTTTATCTGTTCAGCAGGCTGCCCACATATTTTAACAGTTCATTGGCGCAGATACTGCAGTAGCCGTGCTCGTCAATCAATTTGGCGCTTACTTCGTTAATCCGTTTAAGCTGCTCGACATCGGGCGTCTTGGTTGAGGTGGTAATTTTAACCACATCCTTTAAATCGGCGAACAGCTTTTTTTCCACCGCTTCGCGCAATCTCTCGTGGGATTTGTAATCAAACCGCAGGCCCTTTCGGGCGTAAACTGACAGCCTGATCAGTATTTCCTCACGGAAACTCTTTTTAACGCTTTCCGCCACCCCGATTTGCTCCTCAATGGAACGCATCAGTTTCTCATCCGGGTTCATTTCCTCGTCGGTGATGGGGTCCTTTAATTTCACCCCGTTGCAAAACGCCTCCACGTTATCCAGGTAGTTATCAAACAGGATCCGGGCCGACTCCTCATAGGAGTACACAAAGGCCTTTTGCACTTCTTTTTTGGCCAGTTCGTCATACTCCTTGCGGGCTACTGAAATAAAATTAAGAAGGCGGTCCTTTTCCTCTTTGTTGATGGACGGGTGTTGGTCCAACCCGTCTTTTAACGCTCTTAAGACATCCAGCGGATTGATGCAGCGGGTTGACGTGCGGATTAAAGCGGAACTGAGCCGGTTGATCACATACCGGGGATCAACGCCGCTCATTCCCTCGTCCTGGTGTTCGGCCTTAAGTTCGGTAACGTCCTTAATCTTAAAGCCTTCCACGTCCTCACCGTCATACAGCTTCATTTTCTTCACCAGGTCCATACCCTGCTTTTTGCTTTCCTTCAATCTGCTCAGCACGGAGAATATGCTGGCCACTTTCAGGGCATGGGGGGCGATATGGATATCCTTCAGGTCGCTTTGCTTGATCAATTTGTCGTAAATCTTAATCTCATCGCTGACACGCAGATTGTAAGGTATTTTCATCACAATGATCCGTGACTGCAGCGCTTCGTTTTTCTTGTTGCCGATAAATGCCCGGTATTCGTTTTCGTTGGTGTGCGCCACAATCATCTCATCGGCATAAATAAGCGCGAATCGTCCGGCCTTGAAGTTCCCCTCCTGGGACAGGCTGAGCAGGTTCCACAAAAACTTCTCGTCGCACTTGAGCATTTCCTGGAATTCCATAATTCCCCGGTTGGCGATATTCAGTTCCCCGTCAAACCGGTAAGCACGGGGATCCGATTCCGAGCCGTATTCGGCAATGGTGCTGAAGTCAATACTGCCTGTAAGGTCGGCGATATCCTGGGATTTGGGATCCGACGGGGTGAAGGTGCCGACGCCCACCCGGTCGTCCTCGGACAGGAACACCCTTTCCACCAGTACGTTTTCTATATCGCCGCCATACTCGATGTCAACCATCATCCGGCACGATGGACATAATTCCCCTTCGATGTAAACCCCGTACTCTTTTTCAAATTCGGGGCGCAGTTCCTTGGGAATCAAATGCAGGGGTTCCTCGTGCATGGGACAGTGTTTGATGCCGAACAGTGCTCCGTTGTTTGTCCGGCTGTACCTTTCCAGACCGCGTTTCAGCATGGAAACCAAGGTGGATTTACCGCCGCTGACCGGACCCATCAGCAGCAGAATCCGCTTGCGCACGTCGAGCCGCCGGGCCGCCGGATGAAAATACTCTTCCACCAGATTTTCCAGTGTCCGATCCAACCCGAACAACTCCTGGTTGAAAAACTTGTACCGCTTGCCGCCTTCTTTCAGTTCTTCCACGCCGGCGTTTTCAATCATTTTGTAGATTCTGGAGTGGGCCAGCTGAGTAATTTGGGGATTTTCCTTGACCAATTTAAGATAGTCGTAAAAGGAACCTTCCCATTTATCTTTCCTGTACAGAGAGCGGAATTCTTCCATTCGTTTAATAAAATCCATACTTTCACACTCCCCCAGGTGCGTAAAAGCAACCTGTTAATGAGTAACAATTTTACCCTGTTCAGGTAGTAATATATTTATATGCAGCAACTGAAAAATGAGTATCTGCGCGCACCTTTATTTATCGCTATTTACAACTGTCATGGCTCAAAAACAACGCTCTGCAGCCCGGAGCTTCAAAAAAAGCGCTAAAGCTTCATTTTAGCAATAAAAAGACGCGTCCGGGCCAATTACCCGACAGCGCGCCTTTTATTCGCCTATTTTTTATCTATTCCAAAATACGGTAACTATTAATACTCGATGCCCTTCTGCGCCTTGACGCCGGAAGAGTAAGGGTGCTTGATCTCCTTCATCTCGGTGACCAGGTCGGCCAGTTCCACCACTTCCGGAGCCGCATTGCGCCCGGTAAGCACAAGGTGCAGTCCGGGCGGTTTGGAACGGATCATCTCCAGCACATCCGCCAGTTCCACCAACCTGTAGTGCAAGGCATAATTGATTTCGTCCAGGATTACCAGGTCGTATCCGGGTTCACGCACGGCCTGCCGGGCTTCCGCCAGCGCTTTTTGCGCCGCCGCCCGGTGGGCCTCCAGGCCTTCGCCCGCGGCGTCCTTGATAAATCCCTCGCCCATCTGGCGCATTTCGAAACCGGGGCCCAATTTCTCCGCGGCTTTTAATTCACCGTATTTCCAGCCGCCTTTGATAAACTGTATAATCAGCACTTTCATACCTTGACCCCAAGCCCGCAGGGCCATCCCCAGCGCCGCGGTGGTCTTGCCTTTGCCGCTGCCGGTAAAAACCAGTGTCAACCCCTTGGTTTCACTTGACATAAGAACTCTCCCCTCCCGCATTAAGTATAACACGGGCCAAAGGTCTTTTAATATATTTTACGCTACCGGATATTAAACAATTTCAGCGCGTTGGCCGTGGTCGCCGCCGCCAATTCATCCAGGGAGATGCCCCTTAATGCCGCGATGTGCTCCGCGGTGCGGCGCACGTAAGCCGGTTCGTTGCGCTGCCCCCGAAAGGGTTCCGGGGCCAGGTACGGACAGTCTGTTTCCAGCAGCAGGCGGTCCAGCGGCGTCTTGACGGCTATATCCTTTAATTTAACCGCATTTTTGAAGGTTACCGGGCCGGCCAGGGAAATATAAAACCCCATGGCCATGCACTCTTTGGCCGTCTCCCAGCTGCCGCTGTAGCAGTGCATTACGCCGCCCGCCGGACTGATGCCGTCCCGGCGCAGGATTTCCATCAGGTCGCCGAAGGCATCCCGGACATGGATAATCACCGGCATGTTTAATTCCCGCACCAGCGCCAGCTGTTCCCTAAACACCCGCTGCTGCACCGGACGCGGGGAAAGGTCGCGGTAATAGTCCAGTCCTATTTCCCCCAGGGCCACCACCCCGGGACGGCGGGCCAGTTCTTCCAGACGGGCCAGATAATTGTCCGGCACGTCTTCGGCATCGTGGGGGTGCACCCCCACCGAAGCCGCCACCCCGGGCCGCTGCGCGGCCATGGCCGCGGTCTCTTCCGAAGAATTGACGTCGAAAGCGGCGCAGAGCACCCGGGTTACCCCCGCCTCATCCATACGCCGGAACACATTGTCCAGATCGCCGGCAAACTGCTCAAGGTTCAGGTGCGCGTGGGCGTCAAACAACTCCACCGCCATGCTATTCTCCCCCCAGGGAAGCCGGGTCAATGCGCGGGAACAGCGGCTCGCCTTTTTTCAGCATGGTACCGGCGGGAATGCCGCCCCACTTCAGTGACTGCCAGGCATGCAATTCCGGCCGTTCTTCGATGCCCAGCAACGGCCAGGCGCGGCCGGGCAGTCCCGGCGTGAACGGGGTAATCATCACGGTGGCAAAGCGCAATACCTCGGCCACGTTATATAAAACGGTATATAGCCGGCCCCGCTGATCCTCGTTCTTGGCCAGGGCCCAGGGCGCCGTCTCCTCCAGGTACTTGTTGGCCCTGCCCACCAGCCGCAATATGGCGGCCAGGGCGCCGGCAAGATCCCGGTGCTCCATCATTTCTGCCACAGTTTCCGGAGTTTTTTCCGCCAGTTCCAGCAGTTCGGCGTCCGGACCCTCCGGGGCGCCCGGCGCCTCCAACACGCCGGCAAAATACTTGTTGGCCATGGCGCAGGTGCGGTTGAACAGGTTGCCGTAATCATTGGCCAGATCCTGGTTGATCCGGTGCACCAGGGCTTCCTCGGAGTAATACCCGTCGGAGCCGAAGGGCAGCTCCCGCAGCAGATAGTAGCGGATGGCGTCAACCCCGTACTTGTCGATCAGCGTCAGCGGGTCCACCACATTGCCCTTGGATTTGCTCATTTTGCCGCTGTCCAGCAGCAGCCAGCCGTGCCCCACCACTTGTTTGGGCAGCGGCAGCCCCATGGCCATCAGAATAATGGGCCAGATGATGGTATGGAAACGCACGATGTCTTTACCCACCAGATGGATATCCGCCGGCCAGTAGCGGTGGTACAGCTCTTCGTTTTCCTGCCCGTAGCCCAGGGCCGAAATATAGTTGGTCAGGGCATCCACCCAAACATAGATGACGTGCTTATTATCAAAGGGCACCGGGATCCCCCAGTCGAAGGTGGTGCGGGAAACGCAAAGGTCTTCCAGGCCGCTCTTAATAAAGTTAACCATCTCGTTGCGCCGGGAAACGGGCTGGATGAAGTCCGGGTTGTCTTCGATATGTTTGAGCAGCCGGCCGGCGTACTTGGACATTTTAAAGAAATAGCTTTCCTCCTGCAGCAGTTCCACGGCCCGGCCGCAATCCGGGCAGTTGCCTTCCACCAGACGTCCCTCGGTCCAGAATGTTTCGCACGGCAAACAGTACCAACCTTCGTAGGCGGCCTTGTAAATATCGCCCTGGTCGTAAAGTTGCTGAAAGATTTTCCGCACTGTGATTTTGTGTCTTTCATCGGTGGTGCGGATAAAATCGTCGTTGCTGACGTTCAGACTGCGCCACAGGTGCTGGAATCCGGCCACTATGTGGTCAACGTATTCCTTGGGCGTCTGCCCCCTGTCCCGGGCCGCCCGCTCGATTTTCTGGCCGTGCTCGTCGGAACCGGTCAAAAAGCGCACGTCGTAACCGGTCATTCGCTTATACCGCGCCAGGGTGTCGGCGGCCACGGTGGTATAGGCATGCCCGATGTGCAGTTTGTCGCTGGGGTAATAAATGGGGGTGGTGATGTAAAATGTCTTCCGGGATTCCATAAAAACTGCTCCTTCCGTAACTTGAAAGTAGTAAAAAAGCACGTAATATCACGTAATATTATGAAGCTTGATCGCTGAAAGAGGTGTTTTTGTTTCCTTTGCTCACTCCGATTCCGCTCCGGACAACTCCAACGGCTTGCTTGGGGCGCAACCGGGTCGCCCCAAATTCGACGTCCTGTCTCAGTTGGGGCTGGCTCGCACGTCCTGTGCTCGCCTCCCGGTTGCGCTCCCTCGCTGCGCCGGGAGTTGTTGACCGTCGCTCCATATGTCGTTTCGCCAAGGAAACAAAAACACCTATGCTAAATTCAACAACGTAAAAAGCCCCTGGTTTACCCAGGGGCGAAAATTTTCGCGGTACCACCCAATTTTGCCGGCCCCAAAGGGGCGGGCCTCATTTAAGGTCCGGGAGCATTCCCGGTACCCCAAGCAGATAACGGTGCTTAACCGGAGCAGCTTATCGGGAAGGCAGTCTTCCTTTCAGCCTACAGCTCCGGAGCCATGTTCAACCCGGTCTCCCCGGCGGGCTTTCACCTGCCCCCGCTCTCTGTACGGTTCACCCGGATTTACTCTCTCTCCATCATCACTTCTGCAGCCTTTAAATCTGTTATGGAAAATAACCTTGTAAAGTATAATTTAAATTGCTTGATCCTGTCAAGTTTAACCCAAAATTAAATTTTTTATACAAAATAATCAAATATATTACAAAAAAATGTTGACTTTTAATGCCATCATTGGTACCATTTACTTACAGACAGATTTTTTGTCGAATTATGTCACATACATATTAACGGGGAGGGAAAGTTTTGAAATCAACAGGTATTGTAAGGAAAGTGGACGAGCTTGGTCGTGTGGTTATACCCATAGAACTGCGCCGCACCCTGGGCATTGATGAGAAAGACGCCCTGGAAATTTACGTGGACAATGAAAAGATCATCCTCAAAAAATACGAGCCGGCCTGCGTATTTTGCGGCGATGCAGCCGACGTACAGCATTACCGGGGCAAACTGGTCTGCCGGAACTGCGCCGTAGCCATGTTCGAAAACGTCAAGGCCATGTAATATTGGTAGGTTCCGACGACTATTCAGGAACGTGTACTTTTTTATATATTTCCTGTCTGGGGAGATTCCTCAGGCGGGCTACTTTTTTTATCGCCTCATTTTTTGCCATACCGTCCCGCATCAGCAGCCGGACGTGGTCTTCCGGCGGCAGGCCGGCCCATTTTTCAGCCGTCGTGCCGCTTTCATCACCGGCGCCCTCGATGACCAACACGAACTCACCCCGGGGAGGATGAGCGGTAAAGTGTTCTTTCAACCCCGAAAGGGTGTCCCGCAGTAATTCCTCATGCAGTTTGGTCAGTTCACGGGCGGCACAGGCCCGGCGATCACCCAGGCTGACCGTTAGATCTTCCAGTGTTTTCAGCAACCGGTGCGGCGCCTCATACAGGACTATCGTTCTGGTTTCACCCGCCAGTTCGGCCAAACGCCGGTTGCGTCCGCCGCCTCTAGCCGGCAAGAACCCCTCAAAAACAAACCTTTCAACAGCGAGGCCGGAAACAACAAGCGCCGCCAGCAGAGCACTGGGCCCCGGCAGCGGCACCACCGGTATCCCCCTGTCCACCGCTTCGCGCACCAGTTCCTCGCCGGGGTCGGATATCCCGGGGGTACCGGCGTCACTCACCAGTGCCACGGTATCGCCGCCGGCCAGCCGCTCCAGCAAATATTCCCCCTGGCGGCGCCGGTTATGCTCATGGTAGCTGATTATAGGGGTATGAATATCGTAATGACTTAACAAGCGACGGGTGCGTCTGGTGTCCTCCGCCGCCACCAAATCGGCTTCGCGAAGTGTTTGCAGCACCCGCAGGGTTATATCCTCCAGATTGCCGATGGGCGTGGCGCAAAGATACAAAACGCCCTTGCTTGCGCCTTCCATCCCGCTCATTCCCGCTCCCGGCGCAAGAAGGCGGCACAAAACAGGCACTCGCTGGTCCTGGTTTGGCCGAAGTGGATATTGCAGATATGAAAACCCAGCAAATAAAGGTTCTCCAGGTTCCGGCGGCCTGTCAGCGGCGGGGCGGCGTCCGCCGCCCCGGTTTCACCTTCCTGCCGCACGTCATAAACAAGGGCCAGGTGCTGTCTGAGCTTTTCATTTTCCGTTTCCAGTTGCCCGACCCTGTTTCTCATGCTTTTGATCTCGGCCAGCAGATCTTGGGCCCTGGTTTCCAGCGCTTTCATCCTTATGATTAGGTCTCTCAATTGGACCACCCTCCGGCAAGTCGGTGTTGACATCCGCAACTGGGTATTCCTTAATCAGTTTGCTTTCCTGCAATTCAACGTTCACAGTCTGTTTAAAAATATTTATCCCCGTTACCCTGCCCATCCCGTCGGGTGTGCTCACCCGTTTACCGGGCTCCGGGAAACACTCCCGGGCCTGTTCATAAGCGTCATTCTCATATTTCAGGCAGCACATCAGGCGGCCGCAGATACCGGATATTTTGGTCGGGTTGAGGGACAGGTTCTGTTCCTTGGCCATCCGGATGGACACCGAAGAAAAATCGGACAGCCAGGTGGCACAGCACAATTCCCGGCCGCAGCAGCCCAGGCCGCCTATCATTTTGGCCTCATCGCGAACTCCGATCTGACGCAGCTCAATCCTGGTGCGAAACACCGCGGCCAGATCCTTGACCAGCTCGCGAAAATCGATCCGCCCGTCGGCAGTAAAATAAAATATAATTTTATTGCCGTCGAAGGTCTGCTCCACATCCACCAGTTTCATCGGCAAGCCGTGGGTAGTGATCTTTTCCATACAAATTTCATAAGCCCGGGTTTCTTTTTCCTGGTTGGCCCGGAGCTGTTCCATATCCGCATTGCCGGCCCGGCGCAGCACCTTCTTCAGCGCGCCGACCACTTCCTCCTCGGGAACACTCCGGGGACCGGCAACCACGGTGCCGAATTCCACACCGCGGGATGTTTCAACAATCACCCCGTCGCCCCCCGAAAGGAACAAATCTCCGGGATCAAAATAATATACCTTGCCTGCTGATTTAAATCTTACTCCTACTACCAGGCACGACAACGATCATACCTCCAGTCAAACCCCCACTTTAATTAAAACCGGCTATTTTCAACAGCAGGGCATCCAACGCCAACCGCTGGTTCGCATTACCCGCCAGCCGCCGGGCCGTTTCCTCCGCTGTTAACAGTATGTCCAGCACTTCCCTCCGGCCATAAGCACCCGCCAGCCCGGCGATATCATCCCGCCGGTCGATATTGATCAACAATTCATTGCGCCCGGCCTGCTGCATGACCATGACGTCCCGGAACAATACCGCCAAATGATTTACAAATTCTTGCGCGTCTTCCCGGCCCGATAACTCTTCCGGCGGGGCCGGCACGGCGGTCCGGCGCCCGGCTGCCAGGTTCAGCGCCAGCTGCAGTGCCCGGTCACGCCCCGCCAGCCCGTCCAGCAGTGCCAGCGCCCGTCCAGGGCTTCCCCCGGACAGCGCGGCCAGGGCATAGGCCTGTCCGGCATGGCCCGCTTCCCGCTCAATTATTGTAACCACATCTTCCCGGGATAAACTGCTAAACCGGTAACACAGGCAGCGGGACAGCACGGTCGACGGAATTGCCGCGGCGTCGTCGGTAACCAGAATGAACACCACCCCGGCCACGGGCTCCTCCAGGGTTTTTAAAAAACTGTTGGCGGCTGCGGTGGTCATCCGCTCAGCCTGCTCCACCAGGAACACCTGCCGGCCCTCGCCGAAGGAGGTAAACACCGCTTCGCCGCATATATCCCTAAGCTGCCTGATTTTTATGGAAGCTCCGTCGGGACGGATGAGGTGCAAATCCGGATGCACTCCCCGCCTGGAACGAATGCAGTCGTCACAAACTTCACACGCGTCGTCGCCGCCCCCGGAACACAGCAGGGCTCTGGCAAAGGCCAGTCCGGCGGTTTTTTTGCCCACTCCGGGCGGCCCGTAAAAAAGATACGCGTGCGACACCCGGTTTGATGTCAGAGCGGCAGTCAGGCTGGCTTTTATTTTTTCATGTCCCGTCAGTTCACGAAAAGCAGTCAATGAATTCACCCCGGACAAAGTTTATCGGATCTCTTTACAGGCCAGAACCTGCTGCAGGGATTCCAGCACCAACCAGTGCACTTCCTCCACCGCCGCCCCGGCCTGGATCACTTTAAACAATTGGGGCTGTAGATCCGCCTGTTCCAGGTAACCACGGCGCACCTGCCGGAAAAAATCACTTTTTTCCGCTTCCAGCCGGTCCGGGGGGCGGTCGCCCACTACCCGGCGCATACTTTCCTCCACCGGCAGGTCCAGCAATATCACAGCGTCGGGCTCCAACCCCCGGGTGGCCAATTCATTCAGACGCGTCAAAAACTCCCTGTCCAGGCCACGCCCGCCGCCCTGGTAGGCCAGGGTGGAGTAAATAAACCGGTCGCAAAGCACGGTATCTCCCCTGCGTAAAGCGGGTAAAATTTTCTCGGTCACATGCTGGGCCCGATCGGCGGCGTACAAAAACGCTTCGGTGCGGCGGGTGATATCCCGGCAGGCAGGGTCCAGCAGCAGCGCCCGCAGCCGGCCGCCTATATCAGTGCCGCCGGGTTCCCTGGTGCATAATACCGGCATACCGCGCTGCTCCAGTGCTAAGGCCAGCAATCTCATCTGGGTTGTTTTGCCCGAACCGTCAATGCCTTCAAAAACAATAAATTTCCCCGCCGTCAAGCAATTTCATCTCCCGTACGCGGTTACCGCACAACCACCCGGATAGTGTTAAGTTCCGGGTCGGCGGCGCCCTGGTGATGCCATCCAAATTCACGCCCTTGCAATAGGTATTCTACAACTGCCGGGGTAATTTCCTCCCCGGGATAGATAACAGCTATTCCCGGCGGATACACGGACACCGATTCCGCGCTGATCAGGCCGGCGGCCCGGGCCAGGGGCGCGGCGCGGCGCGGCGCCCGCCAGGCCTGTCGCGGGGTTAACACCTGGGGGGGGATTGCAGGCCCCGCAGGCAGCGGAATAGATGCCCGCTCCCCGCCTCCTTGTCCGGTTTGACGGCTGAGCTCGGCCAGGCCGTTGACCAGGGCGGTGAGATCGGATTTTTGTGTGCCCAGCGACAGCACCGCCACTATATTGAACGCATCGGACATTTCCAGATAGATACCGTGTTTTCGGGCCAGCCACCGGGCCGCCGCCTGACCCGATATGCCCAGCCGGCGCACCGATATCACCAGCCGGGTGGGGTCGTGTCCGGCATTAACGACCGTTCCCAGGTGCCCGGAACCCAAAGCGGTTAAACCGGGCAGCTTGTTAATTATCTGCACCGCCTCACGGATCCAGGTTAAAAGCTTGTCCAAAGTCTCCCGGCCATGACCGGCCAGGTAACCCCGGGCGGCGTCCAATGAAGCCATCAGCAAGTAAGACGGGCTGGTGGTCTGCAATAAGCGCAGCATCTCCGCCACCTTTTCCCGGTCCACACCGCCATGCTCAATGCCCAAATGCAGCCAGGAAGCCTGGGTTAAAGCGCCGCCGGTTTTGTGCACACTCTGCACCACCGCACCGGCGCCCAGGGAAAGCGCGTCGGCGGGCAGTGCGGGATGAAAACGCAGGTGCGTGCCGTGGGCCTCGTCAACCAGCAGCGGCACATTGTGCTGCCGGCAGATTGCCGCTGTCGCGGCCAGGTCGCCCGTCACACCGTAATAATTGGGATGCACTGCCAGCACCGCGCCGGCGCCGGGGTTTTGCCGCAGCACATCAGCCAGCTCTGCAGGCCGGAACGAAGCGGCAAACTCAAACCCGGGCACCACTTCCGGAGTAAGGAAAACCGGGCGGGCACCGCTGACAATTAACCCGCCCAGCACCGAGCGGTGCACGTTGCGCGGCAGCACCAGCGCCCGGTGCTCATCGCAGGTGGCGGCTATAAGGGCCTGAATGCCGACGGTGGTGCCATTGACCAAAAAAAACGTATGCCGGGCCCCGAAAAGCCCGGCGGCTTTTTCCTGCGCCGCCGCGATAACCCCGCCGGGGTTATGCAGATCATCCAGGTTTTCCAATTCAGTTGCATCCAAACCCGCCGGCCTGTCCATAAGCTGTGGATATAAATTTCCGCCATGGCCGGGAACGTGCATTCTTACCGGCTGCTTACGGCGATAATCTTCCAGCGCTTTTACCAGCGGCAGGTCCCCGCGATCATCATCTTCTATATTAAGCGGCAAAGTTTTCACCTGTGTATATTTTTGTTAACAAATAATTTTATCATATCCTAAACCGGCAGACCAGTGCCTTTGTTGTATTTCATTGACATCATAAAGAGTTTTTCTGCGGTCAAAATAACAAGAAAAGCGCGCTCATTCAGTTCCCTCAGCGCGCGCTTTTCAGTACTTTAATCCTTAGTTCCGGACATATATATGCCCGGAATACTTTCTAAAGTGCAAAAAAGATTTGTGCGAAGATAAAAAGGAGTGTGACCGGCAATGTCCGATTTGGAGATCGATACCAAAAAAATATCCCAAAAATATCGTACCAACGTGCCGCGCCTCATCCGCGCCTGGAAAAAGGGCATTTCCGATCCGGAAATTTCACGACATACCGGTGTAAACGTTTCCACCCTGTACCAGATTAAAAACGAACTGGAACTGGCTCACCGCCGGGTCAGGCTGGCCAGAAAACGGGAACCGGTAAACGGTGCGCCCGTTCACGCCCAGCGCCATATCCTCTTAAGGCCGCTTCTGTAAAAATCATAAGCCGGATCATCCGGCCGCAAGGAAGTGATGGCCTCTTCGCAGCAGGAACAGATGCGGTGTCCGCCAATAATCAACGCCGCTGCCGGATGGGGCCATATGCCGCAAATCACACAATGACGCATTGGAACATCACCCGTTTCAATATATGAACCCGGGTTAAATGCGGTCACTTATTTGAGGTTGAATAAAAAATAATTCAGGCAGCTTTTTTGAAGCTGCCTGGAACTGCGTGAACAGGATTAAGTGTAGTGAGCTGATATGCATTAATTAAGTCTCAAGAAGCTGGAAATACTGATCACAAATATCTACTGTGGAGAGCTGCCATGTCTAATTTCAATGATGAAAAAAGCGACCGGGAACTGTTAAAAACAGCCCTGGCCACGACAGGACTAACCTATTTGGGCCTCCTGCTTTTCAGTCGGCCCCTGATCAATATAGTCAGTGACATCTTTCTTAAGAGACTGATGACAGATTCCTACGATAAAAATATGTGGGAATTTATCTCGGCAGGGACCAGGGTAGGGATACAGACAATCGTTGAGACTAATTTGCGTTCCCGGGAGGGTGCGGTGATCAGCAGACCTCTGGGAAGTCCTAAGAAATTTCCCAATGCCGACATGCTTACCTTTAATATTGCCCAACTCAATAAGCTCCCAACACCCGAAAACTTCCCGGTAGATACGGAAGTAACTATTGGTCCCCAATCCGCTAAACCATTAAAAATCGCCATGCCGATCATCATAGCCGGTATGGCTTACGGTCTGGGCCTGGAAGAGAAAGCAAAGATCGCCCTGGCTCAAGGGGCCAGCCGGGTGGGTACGGCCATCAGCAGCGGTGAAGGACCCTATTTGGCCTCAGAAAGAAAAACAGCCAAAAAACTTATGTTCATGTACGATCGAGGTATGCGAAAGCGAGGCTCCGCCATCTTTAAACAGGCCGATGCCGTAGAAATTCAATTCGGTCAGGGCGCCTTAGGCGGCACGGGGCATCCTACCAAGTATCAAGACCTGCCGCCGCTATGCCGTAAACTCTTGCATCTTAAACCAGGTCAACCCACTTATACCTACGCTCGCATGCCTGAAGTCCAGGAACCCCGGCATGACCTCCCTCCGCTGGTCGAGGAACTTCGCCAAGTCACAGGCGGAGTGCCCATCGGAGCCAAGATTGGCGCAGGTCACGAACTGGAAAAGGATCTGGAAATCCTTTTGGAATCAGGCGTCGACTTTGTTGTCATCGACGGCGCTGAAGCGGCCACCAAAGGCAGCGCTCCCATACTCCAGGACGATTTCGGCGTGCCGACCGTCTTCGCTGTTAACCGGGCCGCCCGGTACATCCGGAAACAAAATATGCAAGGTAAAGTTAGCCTTATTGCCAGCGGAGGCCTTTATACCCCCGGCAGCTTTTTGAAAATGCTCGCTCTGGGCGCTGATGCCGTTTACATTGGTTCCATCGCCCTTTTCGCCCTGGCTCATACTGAAGTCTTAAAAGCAATGCCTTTCGAACCCCCACCCCAAGTAGTCTTTGCCAACAGCCATTATGCCAGGAAGCTGAATGTGCAAAAAGCCGCCCGGCACCTGGCTTATTTCCTCAAATCATGCAACGAAGAAATAATGGAAGGGGTAAAAGCTCTCGGGAAAAAGTCGGTCAAAGAAGTAGACAAAGGCGATCTGGCCGCCTTGGATCCCTTTATAGCACAGGCGCTGGGAATCCCACTGGCTTCAGATAGCGTATTTGCACACCCTGTGTTCATATAGCATTATCAGCTACAGACAAACACCGCTTTCAGCAATTTAATCCATGAAAGCGGTGTTTTCATCTGACTCAATGTCTATGTTCTTTCACTCGTAGAACCCTTTAGTGTTTTGCTTCCTTTTTCTTTTCCACCGCGATAGCGCAGTCCGGGCAGAAGCTCTGGCAGATGCCGCAGGCGATACATTCGTCGCTTATCTTTACCGAAGGCGTACCATACACCCCGAGCACATCGGACCAACTCATACATTTTTTGGGGCACTTTTCAATGCACAGCCCGCACCCCTTGCACAGCCCGGCAAAGATCGTCCAGAAGCCTTTCTCAACTTCCCGGGTCTGCCCTTTGAAATCCTGAGCCATTATTCCTTCCCCCCCTTAAGCTAAACCGGCCACAAGCTCGGCGCCGCGGTCCATAGCCTTAAAATTCATTTCCCGCAACTCGGGATTTTTCTCAAACTTGTAACCGAGCTTTTTCTCAATGGCGTTTTTAGCGTCTTCCATGGCCACCACGCCGGTGGCTTTAAGCACCGCGCCCATGATAATCACGTTGAATACGCGGGGGTGCAGTTCGTTCTTGGAAACTTCAATGGCCGGAATGGCGTAAACCTTGTCCGTATTGGTGGGCAGCTCGTCCTGGATGTTTTCAATACCGCTGTCATAAACGAACACCGTATTAGGGCCCACGTATTTCCTGGTGCGGGCCACCGCCCGGTCGCTCAGCGCGATGACAATATCGCCGGTTTGAAACTTGGGCGCTCCAATCGCCTCGTCGCCAATCTGCAGGTAGGCCACCGAAACACCGCCCCGCTGTTCCACGCCGAAGTTGGGGATGTAAAGGGCTTCACGCCCCTTTTCGTTGGCGGCTTCAGCCAGGATCTCGGCCACCGACTGCACACCCTGGCCGCCTTCACCGGCCAAAACTATTTTTACCGGTTTTCCCATCTTTATTGTCCCTCCTTCTCCCGGGGACCGGGTACTCTTAGTTCCCCTACCTTAAAGTATTTATACATCTCTTCCTCAAGAAACTTCCAGGTATCCCTGGCGTTGGTGCGCCAGTTGGTGGGACACAGGGACAGCGCTTCCACAAAGCTGAACCCGTTACCGGCCATCTGGTTTTCCAGCGCTTTTTTAATATATCCCTTCAGCTGTTTCATATTGGCCACACTGCCCCTGGCCACGTACGCTCCTTCCGGAGCAATGGCCGCCACCATTTCCGGCCCCTGGGTGGGTGAACCGGTGGTCTCGGCATCACGGCCGTAGGGAGAGGTCTCAGTTTTTTGGCCCGGCATGGTGGTGGGCGCCATCTGCCCCCCGGTCATGCCGTACTGGGTGTTGTTAACCAGGATGGCCGTAATACGTTCGTTACGCGTGGCCGCGCTGACCAGGTGCTGCGACCCGATGGCATACCCGCCGCCGTCGCCCATGTAAGCCACGCCAATGATATCGGAGTTGGCCCGCTTCATGCCGGTAATTACCGGGTTGGTGCGGCCATGGTGGGTTTGTATCGTATCCACATTGAAAAAGTCCCAGGATAACAATGAACAGCCGATGTCACAACCAAAAACGACCTTATCCTGAATACCCAGTTCATCTATAGCCTGTCCCAGAGCTTTGAGCACTAATCCGTGTCCGCAGCCCGGGCAAAATTTGTGGGGTTTGGATTCCACGTTCCAGCACTTGGGCATGGCCGGTTGAACTGTCATTTTAACACAGGCCCCCTTTCATTTTCCCTCAGCAATAAAAGATTAAAACATTCTCTATCCAGCAAATAAATGTAAATTATTCAATTTAGCCCTTAATCTCTTTAACCCGGGTCACCACTTCCTCGGAGGTGATACCCACACCGGGCTTGAACAGGGGCAGCATTTCGGCGGTGCTGCCGTATATTACTTCCTTGACCAGCCGGTCCAACTGGCCCTGGGCCGATTCCACCACCAGCAGTTGCTTGGCGGTGCGGGCCACTTCCCGCAAGGCCTTTTCGGGCATGGGACGCAAGGTGATGGGACGGAAATAGCCGACTTTATAGCCCTGTTCCCGCAATTCTTTAACGGCCATCTTACAGGCCCGGGACACAACGCCGTGGGAAATAACCACCAGGTCCGCGTCCGCGGTGTCAAATGCTTCATGCTCCGCTATCTCGGGCGCCGCCTTGGCGTAATCAGCCAGATAGCCCTGCAGCACTTCATACAGTTCCTCTTCCATATTGTAAGTATTTCTCATATGGGTGGGCGGCCTGTCCGCCCCCGGCATACCGGGGCGCCCCACATATGCTTCGGTGGGCACCATCTCGATGCCCCGTTCGGCCGGGTCGTAAAACATCAGTGACTCACGCATCTTGGCCTGGTAACCGTCACCCAGTACGAAGGCCGGGAAGCGATACTTCCAGGCGGTATTAAAGGATTTGATAGTATAGTCAAACAGTTCCTGGTGTGTGGCGGTGGAATAAACCACCCGCAAGCCTTCGCCGTTGCCGCCCAGCGTTGTCAGGGTGACCTCCTGCTGGGAGTAAATCACCGTGGCGGTGGAAGGACCGCCGCGCTGCTGCACCACCACCACTATGGGCAGGCGCATCGCCTCGGCCATACTGATGGGTTCCTGCATCAACGTATTGCCCGGTCCGGCAGTGGCGGTAAAAGCTCTGCGGCCGGCCAAAACCCCGCCCACGGTGGTGAAACCGGCGGACAACTCGTCCTCGGTTTGCAGGAATCTGCGCCCGTATTTCGGAATCATCCTGGTCCAGTAATGCATGATTTCGTTTTGCGGCGTAATGGGATAACCGTACATGATTTCGGCTCCCGCCGCCAGGGCTGCCCAGGCAACCACTTCATTGCCGGTGACAAAAACCCTTTTTTCTCCCTGAATCGGTTTTTCTGGCATTACTTGTGCACCTCCTAAATCAAAACTTAAAATTTAAAATAATTACCACAATGTGCGCGGCATATATCTGACCAGCTTCCTTACCGGGTTCCCGGCGCTGTCCGCGGGACCGATGCGGTCGGCCAGTTCCGCCACCGCAGTGACGGCAATCACCGGAATACCCAGCTCCCGGGCCGCTTCACCCACCACCCGGGTCCCTTCCTGCACGATCTCCAAATCAGTGTCATCCCCGAGGTGGCTGTTGTTAATTAAACCGTCAATACGGCCCAATTCCCGTATGTACTGCACAATCCCGGACACTGACCCGGTCATGGGCCGGGCAATATTGACCACGGCGTAAACCTTCAGGTCGGGGTCCGAACCGGCGTCTTCCAGTAAAGCGAGGGTTTTAGCCCCTTCCACGCCATACCCGATATCCAGTATGATATCTCCGGGCCGGCGCAGGGCCCAGCGATTCTCCGCCCTCAAGATATTGCCGGTCTCGCCGAGACCGACCATATCCCGGGTTTCCCAGGCTAAAACTGAAACACCCTTTTGCTCCAGCTCCTTTTTAATCGGACGCAGGGTATAACAGGGCTCCACCACATCCAGATCCACCAGGGTGACCCGCCGGCCGGCCGCGGCCAAATCCAGCGCCCGGTTGACCGCCACCTCGCTTTTCCCGCTGGCGTATTCCCCCACATAGGCCTCGACAATGCGCGGGCCGATAGCCACCACCCCCGCGTTGAAATTATTAAGCTCTGTTTAATAGTTTTGATAAATTAGAAACTTCTTATGACCAAAAGAAGCTTTAAAAGAATGTCCGGTTTCTCATAAAGACACTGTTTAAGTATATTTCAATAAATGGAACCCGTCAAGAATTCTGAAAAATTCCGGAATTTTTGCACTGCATACTTGTATACATATCTCAAAACCAGGGCTATTTTTTCTAATTTTTTTATACGAACCACATGGTCAGCACCACCAGCAAAAGCAGTCCGGGCAACTTAAAAATCCCCGCCACCAGCACGGTAAAAGGGTTAACAACCACGTGCATGTCTACCAGCCCCAGCGCCAGGTTTAACAACCACAAAAAAACAACGCCTGTGGCCGCGCATACGGCCAGGCTCAGCAGCAGCTTGAACGGCTTGAGCAGCACGGTGGAGGTCAGGCCCAAAAGAACAAGACCGGCAAAAATAATGAGCAGCAAATACCATTCCACATTGATCACCCCATGACGAGCTTTTAATAAAAATATTATGGGGGATAAATGGAAAAAATTACTACTCTTCTTTATTCAATTATCCGCCGGCCTTCAATGGCTTTACCCAGCGTAATCTCATCGGCGTATTCAAGATGCGCGCCCACCGGCAGTCCGTGGGCAATCCTGGTTACGGTGACGCCAATGGGCTTAAGCAGCCTGGCCAGGTATAAAGCCGTGGCGTCCCCCTCCACATCGGGGTTGGTGGCCAGGATTACTTCCTTTACCCGGCCGCTTTCCAGCCGGACAAGCAAACTTTTAATGTTCAGTTCCTCCGGTCCCAAGCCCGCCAGCGGGGAAAGAGCCCCGTGCAAAACGTGGTAAACACCTTTGAATCCCCGGTATTTTTCAATTGCCGCCACATCACGCGGATCCTGCACCACGCAGATTACCGCCTGCTCCCTGGTCTCGTCGGCACAAACGACGCATGGTTCCCTGTCGGTAAGGTTACCGCAAACGGAACAACGACGCACCTGCATCCGCGCTTCACGGATGGCCGAGGACAGGTTCTCCGCCACTTCCGGCGGAGCACTTAACAAAAAAAAGGCCAGGCGCTGTGCCGTTTTGGAACCAATTCCCGGCAACCTGGCCAGTTCGCCGATTAGACGAGAAACCGCACCGGCGTAACGCATTAGAATTCACTCCCGCAGAGCCGATTAAAACAAACCGGGTATATTCAACCCCCCGGTCAATTTCCCCATTTCAGACGACATCATTTCCTGGGCTTTCTTCAGCGCGTCGTTTACCGCGGTCAGCACCATATCCTGGAGCATTTCCACGTCTTCGGGGTCTACCGCCTCGGGTTTAATCTCCAAAGACACCACTTCTTGCCGCCCGTTGACCACCGCTTTCACCGCGCCGCCCCCGGCGGTGCTTTCCACCGTACGGCCGGCCAGTTCCTCCTGCAGCTTAAGCATATCGGCTTGCATTTTTTGTACCTGTTTCATCATTTTGGCCATGTTTCCGCCCATTTAATTCGACCTCCTCAATTTTTATCCGGCTCCCCCGGCGGGGTTACTTCCTGACCATTAAAAAGGCTGATGGCTTCCTCGGGCTCCAAAGAGGCCCGCCGTGTGTCCCAACCCGGCGGAGGGGTATCGTAATAACTGCAGCGGACAGTCCAGTCATCCCGGCTGAAAGAACGCAGTGTCCCGGCCAGCAGTTCCCGGTTGGCCTCGTCTCCGGCCATCTGCATGGCAAATATATCCCCGGCCGGCACCCCCAGAACCAGGCAACCGTCATTTACCTCAGCCGGCCAAACCAGGGATAGATATGTATATGCCGCATGGTCAGTCCGTTTAATCTCCCGCATGATGTCCGGCCACCATTTCCTGATCTGCTCAATACCGTAGCGGCCTGCGCCGGTTGTGGCGACCGGCTCTTTCTCAGGCGCCGCCTCAGACGCCGCACCGGCGCTGCCCCCCAAGCCAGGCGTCCCGGCGGGTGTGGGTGCTTTGGACGGCTGTTTTGCAGCGGCTGGACGTTCGGAAACCTTTTTCCCGGCTTCAGCGGGGACGTCCAGCGGGGCCTTCGTTTTTACAGTTGTGTCCGGGGCCGGATTGAAGGAGACGTCAGCTCCGCCGAGGGCGTTTTCCAGCCGCTCGATCCGGGCCAGCAATTCGGCGTTCGACGGATTCCCGCCGCCGTCAATGAACCGCACCAGAGCCACCTCCAGCACCACCCTGGGGTGCGTGCTGCGGCGCATTACCTGATCGGCTTCCAGCAGCAAATCGATACCCCGGATTAAGCCGTCCCGGTCAAAAAGCCCGACGAAGCCTTCATAATCCGCTTTCTCCGCGGCATCGACGGCGCCATCCGGCGCCAGCATGGTTATAAGCAATCCACGCAGGCGTTCCGCCAGTGCCCCGGCCAAAAGTTGCAGGTCCTGCCCTCCGGAGGCGATTTCATCCACCAGCGCCAAAACAGCGGGGGTATTTTTACGGGCCAGCGCTTCCACCAAACCGCGCAGCGCCTCTTCCCTTACCGTGCCCAGGATGCCGTACACGGTTTCCGCCGTCACCGACCCGCTGCCCAGCAGCAGGGCCTGATCCAACACGCTCAGGGCGTCCCGCAGGCTGCCGCCGGCAGCCCGGGTGATGGCCCGAACAGCCCCCTCTTCAACTGTAAAGCCACCCTTTTGGGCCACCTGCCCCAACTGCCGGGCCATTATTTCCGTCGCGATGGGCCGGAAGTCGAAACGCTGACAGCGGGACAGAATGGTCAGGGGTACCTTGTGCGGTTCCGTGGTCGCCAGCACGAAAACAACGTGGCCCGGCGGCTCCTCAAGGGTTTTAAGCAGGGCGTTGAAGGCCTCGTTGGTGAGCATGTGCACCTCATCAACAATATATACCCGCTTACTGGCCAGTGATGGAAAATAATTAATGTTTTCTTTCAGTTCGCGTATTTCGTCAATACCCCGGTTGGAGGCGGCGTCTATTTCAATCACGTCCATGGTCGAACCGGCCGTAATATCCCGGCAGATCCGGCACTGGTTGCACGGCTCGCCGTCCTGCTGCTCCGGGCAGTTGATCGCCCGGGCCAGCACCTTGGCGGTACTTGTTTTACCAGTGCCCCGGGGGCCGCAAAAAAGATAGGCATGGCTTACCCTGCCCGCCTTGACGGCGTTGCGCAGGGTAACGGTAATATGTTCCTGCCCCACTATTTCGCCCATTAACTGCGGGCGCCATTGCCGGTACAGGGCCAGGTAACCCATGCGGAAACCTCCTTGATCAGTAGTCATTAGTCAGTAGTCAGAATTCAGAATATTAAACCAGTAAGTCCTTTTTTAACCTCTACATACTTTCGCTGCCCGTCCGGCTTTCCCTGCCGACATGGAGGCATTTATCAACCGCCGGGACAGATACAGAAAAGAACCGGTATTCAACCGGCTCCGATTCTGACTCCTGAATTCTGACTCCTGACTCCTTATAAAAATTGATGGCCGCACACCCGCCTTCGAATAATGGCTTCCGGGCGTTACCCCTGCAGGTGGCTCAGACCAGGCGCCCTTGCGGCACCCGGAGTATCTTCCTTAGTGCTGCTTCCGTCAGGACCTGACACGGTTCGAAAGGCTCCGTCGCGCAAGACCCGGCCTTCAACACTCCTTACAGGGGGCAGACCCCACAAACCAAACCCTCGGGCAGGAATTCAACCCCGCTATAGCGGATTGCGGGTGCAGGGCACCGCTACCTCCCCGTTTAGTACGGCCAAAATTGAAATACTAAAATTTAATAACGGGGACGGACCCTGCCTGCAAGTCCGCCCCTTTAAAAGCTTAATGGCGGAGAGAGAGGGATTCGAACCCTCGAAACGGTTTCACGCCGTTTACGCGATTTCCAGTCGCGCGCCTTCGACCAACTCAGCCATCTCTCCCTGGTCTACACATTTAAAAATATTCTCTTGTACCCGCTCAACCGGGCAAAAACTATTATACAGGGATTTCACTCCGACCGCAAGTCTTTTTGCCCCTTCAAGCGGCCTTAAACCGCCCCGGCGGCGTAAAAATTAATGGCAGCTCTGCCATTTCAACAGCACTGCCATTCCATAAAGAAGACTTGGTTCAGGTGGGGTTTTGACCCATACGTTGGTGACATTCCTCCGAAGGAGGTGTGTCACCTGACCGCTAAACCTTATTCGCACTTATTTCGAGCTTACAGCCTGTGAGACCCCGACCTATTAGGTCTGGGTCTTACAGGCTGTGCGAAGATAAGTCCGATAAATCACATGAAGCAACTGTAATAAAGCCTTAAAATTTAGTTTTTCCCCAGCATTTTTTCTGTATTTGACCTGATAAAATCAACATATTCCCGGCCCTGCAGCATCTCCACCAGGGAAAAAAGATTTTCCAGTTCCCTGGTCACATCTTTCTCCCCTTGCTTAGCGAAGATATCCAAAACACGGTAGTTGCCCCCCTGCTCCCACGCTTTACCGAGCATTTCCGCGCCCTTGTCCGTCAGGTAGACTCTGCGGGCCCGGGCATCTTTGGGGTCGGTGTATTTGATGGCGATGCCCTTTTTAATCAAATTATCCACCACCTGCTTAACGTTGGCCACTGTCCACAGGGAATATTCAGCCAGTTGGGTCATGGTGGCTCCCGGCCTAAAATTTAAGATCCATAACAGGTGGTGCTGGGGAACCGTTAAATCAAGTTCCCTGGCCACTTTGCTCCAGTCGGTGTTGATCGAATTCATCACCGCCAGCAGCAAATTTTTATATGCATAAATCATAGCCATTTTCTTGCGTTCCAAACCAATTCATCTCCCGGTTATTCTAAATGGCAAGAGCAAAATTATTGATTAATAGTAATTATCGACGCATTAATCCCTAAACTAAATAGCGGCTATGATGAGCAACAGAAATTTTATATTAAGTCTGTCGGACTGTCCGGGGATTCCGCCGGATATCCTTTAATAAGCGCATAAAAGAGGGAAGGCCGGGGCCTTCCCTCTTAAAGCAACCATCCTTACAGCTTTCCTGTTCCAAACGCATTTCCGAAAGGTTCACTCATCATTCGGTTTTTGAATAACTTTCCCCAGAAACTTTTGAGAATAAGTTACTTACCGTTGGACCTCCTTGAAAGAATTAAGGATGCTGAAAATCTTACCGTACACTTTGTAACCTGTTACACTATTCTTGGGCTAATTACTGATCATTGGTTCCATTGCTGACAATTCTTAAATTAAACGCTCACCAATTACTGCAAGGACGGTGCTTACTAAAATTATAACCAACCGCCCGCGCAATTTCAAGTGTGTTCTGTAAATTCAGGCAGTTTATTTTTCGTCCTGTTGGCTTGTGATTTACATTTTAAACTTCAGCACTACGCCATGCAGGTCCATGGCCAGTTTGTTCAGTTTTTCCGTGGCAGCGGAAACCTCTTCCATGGCGGCGGTTTGTTCCTCGGTGGTACCGGCCACGTTTTGCACCCCGGCTGAGACTTGCTGCGCCGCGGCGGCAACATTCTGCACCTGGTCGGTCAGTTCTCTTACCGCTTTGATAATTTCGTTAAAGGTTTCCCCCGCCTCGGCTGCAACCCGGTTCCCTTGCTCAACCTTTTCCGCACCGGCGGCCATTGCCTGCACCGCCTGTTCGGACTGGGCCTGGATTTCTTCGATTAACTCCGTAATTTCCTTGGTTGACTGGGCCGACTGCTCGGCCAGTTGACGGACTTCCTCGGCCACCACGGCGAACCCCTTGCCGGCGTCACCGGCCCTGGCGGCTTCAATGGCCGCGTTTAATGCCAAAAGGTTGGTCTGCTCTGCAATGTTTGTAATTACTTCTACAAATTGACTGATTCTTCCGATGGCCGCGCTTAAAGCGTTAACGGAATTACCCACTTGCATCGACGAAGCCGTCATCTCCCGTATCTGGGCGGTGATCATTTCAATGCTCCGGAAACCTTTATCGGCCTGTTTGGTGGCGATTCCCGCCTGGCGGGCTACCTCCTGGGTATTGTCCGCCATGTTTTCCACCGTGCTGGACATTTCACTCATGGTGGACGCCGTTTCAGTGGCGCCCGCTGATGTCTGCTGGGCCTGGGCCGCTAATTGCCGGGCCGCGTCGGACAACTGGTCCGAAGAGTTTTTAATCTTACCGGCAATTTCTTTAAACCCGGCCTGCATTTTATTCAGCGCGCCGGCCAGTTGGCCCAATTCGTCGGCAGTTTTTATTTCCAGCGTTTCCCTCAAATCACCTTCGGCGTACTTGCCGGCGCAGGCCGCCATTTTCAGGATGGGGTTCTTTAGCATTCTGGTCATGAATATACTGAGCATTACCCCGATGACCAGCGCGATAGCCAACATCACCACGGACGTGCTGATGATACTGTCGACATGCGACGTTGATTGCGCTATACTCCGATTAACTACTGCTTCATTTTCTTCCACCAGTTTGTGAATAATTTCGGTCAGTTTATTGGCAAAGGGCACCAAATCCTCGTTTATCCTGTTCATTTCCGCCAGATAAGCCTGGGATTTCTCTATATTGTTGGTTTTAAGCGCGATATGATAAACCTTCACCACCGGCGACAACTTGTTAATCAAGCCGTCCCTGTACTGTGATGTGGCAATGATTAAAGCTTGCACATCGGCCTTTTTATCCTCCCGGGACAGTTGCATCAGCTTGCTTTCCATCTGAACCACCGAAGTTAAACTGTCTTCGGTTTGCTGGTAATACTTTTCATCTCCATAGGCAACGTAGTCCCTGATCGCCGCCAAACCGCTTTTGAAGGTGCTTTCAATTTGCAGTTCAAGAATTAAGCGTTCGTTGGCGGCGGCTATTTCGTCAATATCACCTTTGACTGAGTTTAGATTGACATAAGAAGCGCCGCCCAAAACAGCCACTATGACCAGCATGATTATAAAACCCAAGCTTATTTTAGCGCCCAATCCGAGTTTCAAATTGTCCACACCCCAGTTTTAAAAGCTTTTACCTAAAATATCGTACAACAACCAGAAAAATTAATATTCTGATTTTTTATTTTTATTATATCCGCCACGGCCGCTCCGGCCGGGACGCCCGGCGTTTTTCTTGCCGAATCCGCTCCTGGCGTATCCCTTTGATCCGGCGCCGGTGTTTTTGGGCCTCTTTACCGCCACCGGCCTTTCGTCGGTAAGCACCACCGGGGACCAGTCGGTTTCCCTGGTCAGCGCTTTCAGGGCCGCGGCCACCAGGCTCACCGAGTCGGTTTGATCCAGCAGTTCTTCGGCGGCCACGCGGTATTTCTCGATCTCTCCGTTTTCCACGGTTTGCAGGAGCAAGTCCATGGCCACCCGCTGCTGCCCCTTAAAAGCGTCTTTGTTGGTGGGCACGGGACGGCGCATAATTTTGCTCCTGGTGGTATACTCGATCATTTTCAGATGCCGGATCTCCCGGGGGGTAACCAGGGTAATGGCGGCGCCCGCGTGTCCCGCCCGGCCCGTCCGGCCGATGCGGTGCACATACCCTTCGGCGTCCTGGGGGATGTCGAAGTTATAAATATGGGTCACCCCGGTGATATCCAGACCCCGGGCGGCGACGTCGGTGGCTACCAGCACCTCGGTGGCGCCTTCCTTAAATTTGCGCATCACCTGGTCGCGCCTGGACTGGGGCATGTCCCCGTGAATTCCTTCCGCCGAATAGCCCCGTTTGTTCAACGCCTCATAAAGCTCATCCACCCGGCGCTTGGTCCGCCCGAAAATGATGGCCCGTTCCGGAGACTGGATGTCCAGCAAACGGCAGAGCACATCGAATTTTTGCCGTTCTTCCACTTCGTAATAGCTCTGCTCAACGCCGGGCACGGTAACCTGTCTGGCCGCGGTGCGGATTACCTCGGGGTCACGCATGAACCGCCGGGCCAGCGCCTGGACGGGGTCCGGCATGGTGGCGGAAAACAGCAGGGTCTGGCGCTCTACGGGGATCTCTTTTAAGATATTTTCTATGTCTTCAATAAAACCCATATTCAGCATCTCGTCGGCCTCGTCCAGCACCGTTATCCGCACCTGATTCAGCCTGATGGTCTTGCGCCGCATGTGGTCCATCAAACGGCCCGGTGTGGCCACAATGATCTGCGGCCTGTTTTTCAGCGCCCTGATCTGGCGGTTGATATCCTGGCCGCCGTATACCGGCAGGGTGCGGATTCCCTTCAGGGAACCGATTTTGTTCAATTCCTCGGCGACCTGGACGGCCAGTTCGCGGGTCGGCGTCAACACAACGGCTTGAATGTGCTCCCGTCCGGGCTCCAAAAACTCCACCATGGGCACGCCGAAAGCTGCTGTTTTGCCGGTGCCGGTGTGAGCCTGACCGATTAAATCCCTTCCCTCCATGGCCGGCGGAATAGCCTGGGCCTGGATCGGCGTCGCCTCTTCAAAACCCATGTTATTGAGAGCCTGAAGCACCGGCGGGGTGAGACCAAATGCATGAAAAGCAATCATTAATTGATAATCTCCTTTTTCTTGGTTTAAAATGAGTATTCGAAAAGGGATCTCGCACGCACTTTTCGAACATCTTCTTAAAGTGTAAAACAGCCTGCGTTATCTATTATATCGCACATTCCGCCCGTAATTTACATCCCCGGGTAAAATAAGTTAATGGAACAGTGCCATAATACTAATATTACCGACTGCGGAGGAACATATATGGCTTATGACCTGATTGTGGCGGGCGGGGGGCCGGCGGGAATGCTGGGCGCCGCCACGGCGGCGGCCGGTGGCTCGCGGGTCGTGCTGCTGGAGAAGAATGAAAAACCGGGCAAAAAGCTGTATCTGACCGGCAAGGGCAGGTGCAATGTCACCAATTACGGCGACATTGACGACTACCTGGAGCACATCGTCACCAATAAAAAGTTTTTATACAGCGCTTTAAAAAGCTTCACCAACCGGCAGCTCGTCGCGCTGCTGGAGTCATTAGGCTTAAAAACAAAGGTGGAACGGGGCAACCGGGTTTTCCCCCAAACGGACAAATCCAGCGATGTAATCAAGGCGCTGCAAAAACACCTGACCTTAAATAATGTGGAGATCCGGCTCGATACCGAAGTCAAAAATATTCTGGTCCGGGAGGGCCGGTTGGAAGGCGTCGTTTTAAGCGGCGGTCAAACCATCCGGGCGGGAAAAGTCCTCCTGGCCACCGGAGGCATGTCTTACAGGCAAACCGGGTCCACCGGGGACGGTTATCGCATGGCCCGGCAGTTGGGGCATTCCGTGGTGGAACCCAAACCGGCCCTGGTCCCCCTGGTGACCGCCGAGCCATGGGTTAAGGAACTGCAGGGGCTGGCTTTGAAGAACGTCGCCGTGCAGGCCATTGTCAACAACCAAGTTAAGGCGGAACAGTTCGGTGAAATGCTGTTCACCCATTTCGGGGTCTCCGGCCCCATCATATTAAGCATCAGCAGCTGTTTAAAACCGCTGCACCCGCCGGTGCGGCTGAAGATTGATTTAAAACCCGCGCTGACCGATGAACAACTGGATGCCCGCCTGCAAAGGGATTTTAACCGGTACCCGGGCAAACACCTGAAAAACGCCCTGGACGATTTGCTCCCCCAAAGGTTAATCCCTATCTTCCTGTCCCGGTCCGGTTTGGAGATCCACAAGCCGGTAAACCAAATGTCCAAAAAAGAACGCGGCCTGCTGGTACAGGCCCTTAAAAATTTAGCATTAACCGTTACCGGCACCAGGCCGTTAAACGAAGCCATTATCACCAGCGGCGGAATCAACGTCCGGGAGATTAACCCGTCCACCATGGAATCAAAAATTATCCGGGGACTTTATTTCGCCGGCGAGGTCATTGACGTTGACGCTTTAACCGGCGGGTATAATCTGCAGATCGCTTTTTCCACCGGTTACCTTAGCGGCCTGAGCGCCGCGGCGGCAAAAAACGCCGGCGACGGCCGGTAAGCCCTCGATAACCCCAATGGCCGGTTAAAACTCGGCGTTTTTGGGCGTCCTGGGGAAAGAGATCACGTCCCGGATATTGGTCATACCGGTCAGGTACATGATCAGCCGCTCGAAACCCAGGCCGAAACCGGCGTGCCTGGCGCCTCCGTATTTCCGGAGCTCCAGGTACCACCAATAATCCTCTTTGTTCAAACCCAGCTGTTCCATCCTTTTTTCCAGGTAATCCAGCCTTTCCTCCCGCTGGCTGCCGCCGATGATTTCCCCCACCCCGGGGGCCAAAAGGTCCATGGCCGCCACAGTTTTGCCGTCGTCGTTCAAACGCATGTAAAAGGCTTTGATTTCCCCGGGGTAGTCGGTGACAAAAACCGGTTTATGAAAGTGCTTCTCGGTGAGATACCGCTCGTGCTCGGTCTGCAAATCCACCCCCCACCGCACCGGGTATTCGAACTGTTCGCCGGACTCTTTCAATATCTCCACCGCTTCAGTGTAAGTGGTCCGGGCGAATTCCGATTTAAGCACATTCTCCAGGCGTTCAAACAGCGTCTGATCCACAAAGCTGTTGAAAAACCGCATCTCTTCAGGGTTGTTGTCCAGCACGTAGCCAATCACGTATTTTAACATGTCCTCCGCCAGATCCATGTCGTCCTGCAGCTCCGCAAAGGCCATTTCAGGCTCAATCATCCAGAACTCGGCGGCGTGCCGGGGCGTGTTGGAGTTTTCGGCCCGGAACGTGGGACCGAAGGTATACACTTTCCCGAAAGCCAGGGCATAGTTCTCGGCTTCCAACTGGCCGCTGACGGTAAGACCGGTCTCCTTGCCGAAGAAGTCCCCGGTGAAGTCCACCCCGCCCTGCGGATCCCGCGGCAACTTAGCCGGATCAAGGGTGGTCACCCGGAACATTTCCCCGGCGCCTTCGGCGTCGCTGCCGGTAATAATGGGGGTGTGCACGTAAACAAAGCCCCGCTCCTGGAAGAACTTGTGGATGGCGTATGCAGCGGAGGAACGGATCCTGAATACGGCTGCAAAGGTGTTTGTCCGGGGGCGCAGGTGGGCAATGGTGCGCAGGTATTCAAAGGTATGCCTTTTTTTCTGCAGCGGGTAGTCCGGAGCGGAATGCCCTTCCACCTCGATGCTTTCCGCCTTTAACTCGAAAGGTTGTTTGGCGCCCGGGGACTCCGTCAGTTCACCCGCCACCCGGAGGGCCGAACCGGTGATTAATTTGGCCGTTTCTTTAAAGTTGGGCAGGCTGTCTTCATAAACCACCTGCAGGTTGGCAAAAAACGACCCGTCGTTAAGTTCGATAAAACCAAAGGTTTTAGATGACCGGACTGTCCGCACCCAACCGTTGACCTGTATTTTCCGGCCCAGATAACGGTCCGCCGACCTGTATAAATCCTTAACCGTGGCTTTTTCCACCTGGTTTTTATCCCCTTTGCTAAAACTGTTTTAAATGGTGGGCTTTCTGAACGGTATCACCTTGCCCTTGGTTTGCGCCGGCGGTTTTTCCCGGCAGGATGCGCATCCTCCCCCGCAGCCCGGGGTATAGCCCACAAATACTTTGCGCCAGTACACCTGCCATTTATCTTCCGCCTGCTCGACCCTGGTCTCCACCTGGTACTGGGGACCGCCGGGCCGGTTGGCCAGCCTTGCTTCCGTGGCAGCGACGATATTGGCGGTTTGCAGCGCCTTCTCTTCTGAATCAAAGGCGCTCTGCAGCTTGCTCCAGTCCATCATATCACCCCTCCAAAGCAAATAAATCATTCTTACAATCGTCTTTTCAAGCCTTATTTTGCTCCAAAAACCATTGGATCAGACGCCCGGCGATGGTTTTATGCTCCGGAATCCTGGCCGGCATATCGCGGCATGAAAACCAGCCGGCATCAGTCAATTCCAGAGGATCAACCGCAATTTCTCCTCCGGCATATTCAGCGGTAAAAGCAACCATCAGGGAGTCCGGAAACGGCCAGGACTGGCTTCCAAAGTAACTGATGTTTTTTACCTCAATTCCGACTTCTTCCCGCACCTCCCGTTGCACGCACTCTTCCAAAGTTTCTCCCGGCTCGACAAAACCTGCCAGCACACTGTGGAAACCGGTGGGGAAACTTATATTCCGGGCCAGCAGGATCTTGTTTTCTCTGACTATGGCCACTATTATCGCGGGGGAAATGCGCGGAAAATATACAGCGCCGCAGCCCGGGCATTCCCTGGCGATTTCATCCGCTTTATTTTGGTTGGGGGCGCCGCATTTACCGCAAAATTGATGTTTGCGGACCCAATTCATGATTTGATACGCGCGTCCGGCCACCCGAAAGATTTCATCATCAGATTGAACAAACAATTTTCTCAAGCTCACCCTGCTAAAACCCGCGGGCAGCATTAACAAATCATTCGCCAGTTCGGCCGCGAAACAGGGGGAGCGCTCCTGCAAGCCGATATTGATTTCCGATTTCAACCGGATTCCCAGTGCCGCCAAATCCGCCTGGTTTGGAATAGAGAATAAATCATGATTATTCTTTACCAGCAGCTTATGCTGATCAAAAACAAACCACCGCATAAACGTTCACCACCCTTTACCCTCCCTTACCATTTTAACACAGAGCGGCAAGCCTTTAAGATACTATACCTCAAAAAAAGAAAATACCGGCAGCATGATCCTCTCCGGTAAAATAACACATTAGACTAATATATTACTCCTCACTCTAAAACTTCCAACTCAATAGGTTATAAACCTGGTCAGAAAGATAGAAAGCCCGGGAAAGGCGATGAGCAGCGCCAGACCAACCACCAAACGATCAGAGCCATGGCGTCGATAAAACAACCCAGGACAAACCAGAAGGCAACAAAACGCTGAGATTTCATTGTATTTATTGCGCAAGTCAGAACTGGGCCCGATGGTCGCCATACCAACACCTCCAACCATTTCATACTCAAATTTTATCTAAATATTGATATGTTGTCAAAAGATAATTCCATCTTCCCCCGGTTATAGGATAATCTTAAGTTAAATAACCTCCCCAAGGTTATTCAATATCTCACGGTAACGCATGGTCGCCAGGTC
>Ga0209164_1000299_pt1 | contig 134722 bp, 116 predicted proteins | sample MTBNYHSulfiMetaG_FD_187458 | JGI IMG/M metagenome (GOLD analysis project Ga0209164, IMG submission 187458) | Enrichment culture microbial communities from rom New York Harbor, USA that are MTBE-degrading - MTBE-NYH (New York Harbor Sulfidogenic)... | ecosystem: Environmental > Aquatic > Marine... | reverse complement strand
CATGGAAGCCCTGAAAGACCACCTTGAGGTTTCGTTACGAGAAATGGAAAATGACCCGGAACGAGTTCGGTCCATCGTTGCATGGCCATCAATTATTAATTCACTTATGAATTAGAAATGGAATTAGGGGTAGGGGCGACCGGCCGGTCGCCCCTACGGCGGACCGCCGACCTGTTTGGGTAGGGGCGGGTTTCAAACCCGCCCTGCATGGGCGGCCGGGATATTTTCCGGGTCAATACCCCAGGGTTCGTCGTCTGCAGTGGCGGCGCATGCGTCGCCCCGACCGCTCCCCTTCAAGCCGCCTTCTCCACCTTGACCGCGCAGACCTTGTATTCGGGAATCTTGACGATGGGGTCATGGGCCGGGTTGGTCAAGACGTTGGCGCAGGACTCGATAAAATGGAAGGGCACAAAGACCAGGCCTTCGCCGACCCGCTCGGTGATCATGGCCTTGACCGTAATCGACCCGCGGCGGGTGGTCAATCGGATTTCGTCGCCCTGGCCGACCCCCAATTTTTCCGCTTGGCGGGGATTGATCTCGGCGAAACCTTCGGGCATCTGGGCGTGGAGCCGCGGCGAATTGCGGGTCATGGTCCCGGTGTGGTAATGGACGTGAGCCCGGCCGGTGGTCAGCCACAAAGGATATTCCTCGTCCACCACCTCGGCCGGCGGCCGGTAGTCGATAGCGTGGAACAGGCCCAGCCCCCGGGCGAACCGCCCTTGATGCAAAAACTTGGTCCCCGGATGGTCTTTGGTCGGGCAAGGCCAGCAGAGGCCTTCACCTTCCAGCCGGTCGAAACTGATCCCGCCGTACTGGGGTGTGACCGCGGCGATCTCCTCCATGATCTCGGCCGGGGAGGCAAAGTTCATGGGCAGGCCGAAACGGTTGGCAATCTCCTGGATGATGATCCAGTCCGGCTTGGAGTCGCCCACCGGCTTGACCGCGGCCCGAACGAGCTGGACCCGGCGCTCGGTGTTGGAGAAAGTCCCGTCCTTTTCGGCGAAGGAAGTCCCCGGCAAAACCACGTGGGCCAGCCTAGCCGTCTCGTTGAGGAAGATGTCCTGGACCACCAGCAGTTCGGCCTTCTCCAGGGCCTTGATCACGTGGCGGCTGTCCGGATCGCTCATGACCGGGTTCTCCCCGACCACGTACAGGCCTTTGACCGAACCGTCCAGCAGACCGGCTATCATATCGGGAATGGTCAAACCGACCTTTTGGTTCAGCTCCTCCACACCCCAAGCGTTCCGGAATTTTTCCGCCACGTCGATGGCGTTTACCGGTTGGTAGCCGGGATAGACATTGGGCAGACCGCCCATATCGCAGGCCCCCTGGACGTTGTTCTGGCCGCGCAGGGGATTGACCCCGGTCGATTCCCGGCCGACGTTGCCGGTGAGCATGGCCAGGTTGGCCAGGGATTTGACGTTGTCCACGCCCGTAGTATGCTGGGTGATGCCCATGCAGTAGACGATGGAAGCCTTGTCGGCTTTGGCGTAAATCTCCGCGATCCGCCGTATGTCCTCGACGGACACCCCGGTGATCTCGGCCGTCTTTTCCGGCGTGAATTTTTCGATGACTTTTTCGAACTCCTCGAATCCCTCGGTCCGCTCCTTGATGAACTCTTGGTCGTGCCAGCCCTCTTTCAGGATGACGTGCATGATCCCGTTGAGCAGGGCCACATCCGTGCCCAGGTTCTGGCTGGCATAGACATCGGCGTGGAGGCTGAGCTGGATGCGCCGGGGGTCGGCCACGATCAGCTTGGCCCCTTTGGCCTTGGCCCGATAAATGCGGGTGGCCACCAGGGGATGGGCCGTAGTGGTGTTCGAGCCGATGACGAAGATGACGTCGGCGTCGGCCAACTCCTCGACCGAGTTGGTCATGGCTCCTGATCCGAACGCGGCGGCCAGACCGGCCACCGTGGAGCTGTGTCAGAGACGGGCGCAGTGGTCGATGTTGTTGGTGCCCACCCCGGCCCGGGCCAGCTTTTGGAGCAGATAGTTCTCCTCGTTGGTGATCTTGGCCGAAGCCAGGAAGGCCAGGGCATCCGGTCCGCCGGCCTCCTTGATCTCCTTGAGCCGCCGGGCCGTAAAGTCCAGGGCCTCGTCCCAGGAGACTTCGGTCAGCTCGCCGTTTTTGCGCAGCAGCGGTTTGGTCAGCCGCTTGGGATGTTGGACGAAGGCGTGAGCGTTCCAGCCCTTGACGCACAGCCGGCCCTGGTTGACCGGGCTGGTTTTCGAGGGCAAGGTCCCGATCAGGCGGCCGTCCACGGTTTCCAGGTAAAAGTTGCAGCCGCAGCCGCAATAGGGACAGGTGGTCAAAGTGGCTTTATATTTCATGAAGAAGACCTCCGATCAAGCCCTGGTCATTCGCCGGTTCGGGCCCCGGTGGGAGTATAATAAGGAACGGTGACGGCCCCGGGCGCGGCCGCGTCTTGGCCGAAAGCAGCGGCCACCAGACGATAAAGCGATTTGAGGGGGATGTCCGCTGGGCAGGCCTGCTCGCACAGGCCGCAGTACACGCACCGGCCGACCATATGCACGGCCCGGGTCATCAGGAAGCTGGGGGCCGGCGGCAGTTCCCGCTGAGGGACCATGGCTTCCTGTTCGACCGTACATTCCCGGCACGAACAGACCGGACAGATGTCCCGGCAGCCGAAACACTTGACGCAGCGGTTGAGGATGTCGGTCCACTTGTCCATTTCTTCCAGCAGGTCCCCGGAAAACGGTTCTTCGGCCAGATTCACCCCGGGCGTGGGTTCGCCAGCGGTCAAAGCGTCCGGCCAAGGCTTATGGCACCGGCAGGCTTGGGCCAGTTCCGGGGGGCAGGAAAACCCGACCGGAATGACCCGGTCCGGGGACAAGGGCGTGACCCGGTTGTCGGCCATGCGCACCCGCAAGGCCCGTTCGTCGCAGCCGCGGACCAAAAGGCCGAATATTTCAGTCGGAAAGCGTTCCGTCAGGTCGCCCAGCAGCCCGACCAGGGGATAACGGGCGTCGCCCGGCCGGTCCCGGTCGCCTAAGGACAATTCTTCCAATTCCTCCGGATCGGTAAAAACATAAGGGCTGATATCTTGGCCCCTTTGGCGCAAGCCCACAAACCCGGTGATCTTGCCTTGAGATAAAAGTTCTTTGACCTTGTCCTTGATTGTTTCTTTCATAATCAGCCCACCGTTTTTCGGAGGCTCTGAACGAGCCTAATGATATTTGGTCCGGTAGTAGCAAATCAGACCGCAGTTGAGGCACCGGCTTGCTTCGGCCCTGGCCGCCTCTTCACTCAGACCGAAGGCGATTTCCTGCTTGGGGTCCAGGCGCTGTTCCGGGGGGGCCTCGGGCATCTTCTGCCGCGGGCCGACTTTGACCAGGTTCTGTAAACTGTCTACGTCCAAAAGCGGGCGGCCGGAACCGAGCTGATCCGGCGGTCCGGCGACAGCTTCCCCGTTGAACAGCTTGTTGATCGAGGCCGCGGCCCGCCGGCCCGCCCCGATGGCCTGAACCGCCATCCAGAAGTCGCTGACCGGCTTGGGGCTATAGAACAGGTCCCAAGACTTGTCGCCGTCGGGCGGGCGGTAAGGAATTATGGTGCGCCAGCGCGTCTCCGCCCCGGGCGTCTGACCCTGGTCCGCTTCGGCTTCCTGGTCCGGCTCCCGGGCGATAATCATGTCCGGCAGGCGGCCGGCGGCCACGATGACCGTGTCCACTTCCAGGACCCGCTCTTCGCCTTTTTCGATCAAGGCCAATTCCGGCAGCCTGACCTTCGGACCCTCGATATAAGTCAACTCCCTGAGACTGTCGCCCCGGCCCTTCAACCCGGTCACCCTGGTCCAGGACTTGACCACCACGCCTTCGGCCGCGGCCTGAAGCTGGTCTTCCCGGCTCAGGCCTAGTCTATCTCGCGGGTTCGGGTCAAGGATGGTCACTTCTTTGGCCCCTTTCTTTAAGCAGCGGCGGGCCATGGCCAGACCTTCACGAGCGCCGGCCACTATGGCCGTTTTCTCGCCGATCCTGATCTCCCGTCCGCCGGCCCAGGCCATGGTCAGGGGCAGCAGGAGAAAAACGCCCGGCAGGCCCGGAGCCGGGGCCGGCGATTGGCTGCCGAGCAAGAGGGTGTCCCAGCCGCCGGCGGCGATCAGCACGGCCTCGAAGCCCTGATCGAAAAGCCCGCTCAGGCCAAAATCCCGGCCGAAGGTCTGTCCCGTGTGGGCTTCGATCCCCAGGTCCAAAACGCCTTGGATTTCCCAATCCAGGACCTCTCGGGGCAGCCGGTTTTCCGGGATGACCGTTCGCAGGAGGCCGCCCAGTTCTGGCCGGGACTCGAACACGGCCGGACTATGACCCAGGCGGGCCAGAAAATAAGCCGCGCTGAGGCCCTGGACCCCGCCGCCGATGATGGCCGTCTTGCGCCCGGTGGCCGGGGCCTTGAAGGGCTGATAGCGCCGGCCGCTGTCCCTTTCATAATCGGCCACGAAGCGCTTGAGGTGATTGATGGCCACCGGCTCGTCGGCCAGGTTGCGGCGACAGGCCACTTCACAAGGGGTGGGACAGATGCGGCCGCAGATCAGAGGAAAAGGGTTGCGTTCCTTGATGACCAGCAGGGCCTGTTCATAGTCGCCCAAGGCCGTCTGCCTGATCTGTTCGGGGATGTTGATCCCGGCCGGGCAGAGGCGCTGGCAGGGAGCGGTGCACTCGGACCAGGTGTACTCATGGAGAATCCTATCGCTGACCGAAGTCAGATTCATGATGCCCACCGGACAGGTCCGGACGCAGGTCCCGCAACCGGTGCATTTCTTTTCGTCAACTACCGGCATGTGGTCTGCGCCCATGCTCAAAGCTCCAAAAGGACAGGCCTTGACGCAGGAGCCCAACCCCAGACAGCCGATGGGGCACTCCTTGGGGCCGCCGTCCAGGAGCACGGCCGCCCGGCAATCGTTGACCCCGGAGTAATCGAATTTGATGTCGGCCCTGGCCACCGGGTAACGGCAGCCGACCTGAGCAATCTCCGGCTCGCGTTCGACCAGGGCTACACCCAGGATAGCGGCTATGGCCGCATGAACCGCTGTTCCCCCGCCCACGCAGGCGTTGGGGGCCATGGTTCCTTTGGCGATGGCCGCGGCCGCGGCCGAACAGCCTGGAAAACCGCAGCCGCCGCAGTTGGCTCCCGGCAAGGCTTCCTCGATTTTCAAAACCAAGGGATCGACTTCGACGTGAAAGAATTTAGCGACAACCCCCAAGGCAAAAGCGGCTAAAAGCCCCAGACCGCCAAGCGTCAAACCTGCTACAATCATTAGGCGATACCTTTCCTCATCCTGCGGCGATAACGCTCGCGCCTTTGATCTTCCGGGCTGATTCCAGCCATTATTTTTTCCCCTGTCGTCATCCGCCGGGACTCGACCGCCCCTAAGCCTCAAACGCACTCAAACTCTATATTATATTAAACTGATAGGGTCAAGGATTTCTATATCCCGAATCCTGCTCCGGTCGGCGCTTTCCCTTGACGTAAGCGGTGAGGGGCTGATAAGATCATTCCTGAAACAACGGGGTTTTGTTCATGAAAAATCAGGTTCTTGAAACCATCAACCAGCGGCGGAGCGTCAGGTCTTTCACGGAGGAGGCGGTCCGCGCCGAGGACTTGGCCGCGGTTTTGGAAGCCGGACGGTGGGCCCCGTCGGGGATGAACAACCAGCCGTGGCGGTTCGTAGTGGTCGAGTCTCCGGAGAAGAAAAACGAACTGGCCGGGCTGACCCGGTACGGCCGGATCATCAGGTCCGCGGCGGTCTGTGTGGCCGTGTTTTTGGACCAGGAGGCCTGTTACGACCAGATCAAGGACGCCCAGGCCGCCGGGGCCTGCATTCAAAACATGCTTTTGGCCGCCCAGGCCCTGGGCTTGGGCGCGGTCTGGCTGGGGGAGATTCTCAAGAACAAGGAAAAAGTCCGGGACCTGTTCGCCCTGCCCCCGACCATGGAACTCCAGGCCGTGGTGGCCCTGGGCCATCCTCAAAACCGCAACCAGACTTCCCAGCGGCGTCCTCTGGCCGACCTAGTCCTCGGACGGTATTGACCATGATCCTCGAGCATTTACCCGCCGGACCGTTGATGGTCAACTGCTTCGTCCTGGGCGACGGCGGTTCGCGGGAAGCCGTGGTCATCGACCCCGGCGGCAATGTCCGGGAGATCGTCGATATTCTTAATCGAGCCCATTTGGATTTGAAGTACATCATCAACACCCACGGCCACTGGGACCACACCGGCGGCAACAGCGAATTGAAAAAAAAGGCCGGCGGACTGATCCTGATACATCCGTCCGAACAATGCCGGGGATTTTCCCCGGACGCCCATTTAAACGAAGGGGACGTGGTGACTTTCGGGCCGCACGCCCTGAAGGTTTTGGAAACACCCGGGCACTCGCCCGGCGGCCTCAGCCTTTATTCCCCTGAAATCAATGCTGTTTTTGTCGGCGATTTACTCTTCGCCGGCTCCATCGGCCGGACGGACCTGGCTGGCGGGTCCTTTGAGGTGTTGGTCAAGTCGGTCAGAGACAAGATCTTTCCTTTGGGCGACCAGACCCGGGTTCTGCCCGGTCACGGACCGATGACCACGGTGGGTCAGGAAAAAAGATTCAATCCGTTTTTGAAAGGAGTCAGGCTATGATGCGGCGGCTGCGCTTGCTTCAGTGGATGCTTTTGTTAGTCGCGGTTTTGGCCCTGGCCGGATGCCTGGGTTTCGGCCGGAGCGAGGTGGTCGAGGATGAATCACCGGCCGCCCCAGTCGCACCTCCGGGCGCTCGTTTCGATTTTGAGGACATCCAGGTGCCCGGGGGCCTGAAGATGAATCCCGAAGGCCGGTTCATTTACGAAACCGAAAGTATCAAGACCGGGGTCATCACTTTTACCGGCGGAGGCGCGGCGACGGAAACCCTGGGATTTTTCCAGGCCAATATGCCCAAAGACGGCTGGTCGCATCTGGCCGGCTTCAAATCCAGCAAGAGCATCCTGATCTACACCAAACCCAAAAAAGTCTGCCTGATTATCGTCGAGCCGGCCCGGGGGGCCTATGAATCCAAAGTGGAAATCTGGGTGGCCCCGCTCAAGGCCGGGCAGGAGCCTCAGGCCGCGGTCCAGCCTTTGGGCCGGACCGAGACCGGGGTGGCGCCTTTGGCCAAGCCCCAGCCGCCCAGGGAAGAGACTCTGCCCGTTTCCAAATAAATCTTATAGGGGATGAATCAAGATGGCTTTCCGTAAAATATCAATGATTTTGGTGTCGGTTGGGGTCCTGGTCCTGTTGGGGGCCGGCTGCGCCCACCTGCCGGGTTTGGGCGGGAAAGAAGCCGAATCCGCGCCTCAATCGACGGATTTTGACGATATTCAGGTCCCCGGTGAACTCAAGATCGAGCCGGACAAGTCTTTCGTGTACAGCAGCGCGGGTTTTAGGGCCGGGATTCTCCATTATACCGGGTACGTGGAGATAAATTCCCTGGTCGACTACTTTTCCACGACCATGACCCAGCAAGGCTGGCGGCTGCGCAGCACTTTTCGTTCGCCCAAGATGGTCCTCCTGTTTGAAAAGAACCAAAAGGCGGCTCTGATCATGATCTATGAAAAAATGCTCCTGACCCACGTGGAAATCTGGGTGGCGCCCATGGCTTGAGTCCGGCGGCGGGAAAGGCGAAAAATGGCCGTTCTTCAAGGCAAGAAAATCGTCCTGGCGGTGACCGGCGGCATTGCGGGTTACAAGGCCGCGGAACTGGCCAGGCTGCTGGTCAAGGAAGGCGCACAGGTCAGGGTGGCCATGACCCAGGCGGCCACCCGTTTCGTCACGCCCTTGACCTTCCAATCCCTGACCCGGGCTCCGGTCGCGGCTGATATGTGGGCCCCGACCCAGCCGGTCGAGATCAATCACATCAGCCTGGCCGACTGGGCCGAAGCCGTGGTCATCGCCCCGGCCACGGCCAACATCATCGGCAAGGCGGCCGCCGGGATCGCCGACGATTTCGTTTCGACTTTCATCCTGGCCGTGCGCTGTCCCATCCTGGTCTGTCCGGCCATGAACGTCAATATGTTCGAAAACTCCATCGTCCAGGACAATCTGAAAAAACTGCAGGGCCACGGCTTCAAGATCATGGCCCCGGCGTCCGGCCTTTTGGCCTGCGGCTGGACCGGAACGGGCCGGCTGCCGGAACCGGCGGAGATAGTCGAAGAGGTTCGAGGTCTGCTCTCGCCCCAGGACCTGGCCGGATACAGGGTCATGGTCACGGCCGGTCCGACCCGCGAACCCTGGGACGACATCCGTTTTTTGAGCAACCGGTCGACCGGCCGCATGGGGCTGGCTCTGGCCAGGACGGCCAGGCGGCGGGGGGCCGAAGTGATTTTGGTGACCGGCCCGATCGAGGCCGCGCCGTCTTGGGGCGTGGAAACCATAGCCGTGGAAACGACCCTGGAGATGCAAGAAGCGGTGGTCAAACATCTGCCCCGGGTCGACATCCTGGTCAAAGCCGCGGCCCCCGGCGACTTTCGGCCGGCCCGGCGGACCAAGGGCAAGGTGAAAAAGACGGAGGTCCCGCCGCCGATAGAGCTGGCCCGCAACCCGGATATCCTGGAAGAAATCGGACGGAATAAAGGCGATAAATTCCTGGTCGGTTTCGCGGCCGAGTCGGAAGATTTGATTGAAAACGCCACGACCAAGTTGAAGAAGAAAAACCTGGACCTGGTCGTGGCCAATCAGATCGGAGCGCCCGGGACGGCCTTCGCCACGGCCACCAATCAGGTGTCCATCGTCTACGGGGACGGCCGGGTTGAAGAACTGCCTTTGTTGGACAAAGAAGAAGTGGCCGACCTGATCTGGGACCGGATCACGGCCCTGGTCAAGCGGGACCATGCCTGACCTAGTCGGAGACCGGGACCTGGAAGAACTGGTTAGGGATTTCAGGAATTATTTCGAGTACCTGGCCGGTTTAGGCGTCAAGGGCTGGCCGAAGGTCGCTTTAAAGGCGGAGGAAGAAAGGGTCGATGCGGCCGAAACCTTGGAAGACATCCAGCGGGACCTGGGCGAGTGCACCCGTTGTCCTCTGCACCAGGGCCGGACCAATCTGGTTTTCGGCGAAGGCAGTCCCCGGGCCGACCTGATGTTCGTGGGCGAGGCCCCCGGCGAAGATGAAGACCGCCAGGGCCGGCCCTTTGTCGGCCGCTCCGGCCAGCTTTTGACGGACATCATCGTCAAGGGCTTGAAAATGCGGCGGGAAGACGTTTACATCGGCAACATAGTCAAGTGCCGCCCGCCGAAGAACCGGGACCCGCTGCCCGAAGAGGCCCAGACCTGCCTGCCGTTTCTCCACCGTCAGATCAGGGCTGTTCGTCCCAAGGTCATCTGCGCTTTGGGCAAAGTGGCGACTCATTACCTTTTAGGGACCGCTGAACCCATCAGCAAGCTCCGCCATCGTTTTCACGACCTGGAAGGCATCCCGGTCATGCCCACCTATCATCCCTCTTTTCTGCTCCGCCAGCCGGAAATGAAGCGGGAGACCTGGGAAGACGTCAAGTTGATTATCGCCCGTTTGCAGGATGGGAATGATTAATCCCAAGTCGCCTTGGCACAAAGTTTATCCGCCGGTCATGGGGAGCTCTGCGTAGCGCGGGGCCGTTCCAGCGGGATGACGAAGCCATATTTTTTAACTTCAAGAGATGGCTTCGGTTCGTTTGCGACGAACCTCGCCATGACCTGATAGTTTTTTTATTTTATCTTTGAAGGCAAATCAGTCCAGGCCCACTTGGGCAATTGCTCACCTTCGCTTCGGCTTCATCCTTCCAGTTCGACTTTAAGGGAAAGGAATTCCAGCAAGTCCTTAAGGGCCAGGACGCCGACCAGGCGGTCGCCTTCGATGACCATGAGGCGGCTGGCCCCGGAGCGGCTCATGGCGGACAAGGCTTGGACCGCGTCGGTCTCCGGGCTGACGCTGTTTGAGGGTGAGCATTGGGCGGCCAGTTGGCCGACATTGGTGTGGTCCCACTCCTCTTGGGGAATCTCTTTGATCTGCTTGGTGGTCACGCAGCCGAGAATCCGTCCGGCCTCGACAATGGGAAACATCTTGAAATGGTGCCGGTAAACGTAATCTTCGACGAACTCCCTCAAGGATATGGCCGGGGGGACCGTGACCGGATTGGTCTTCATAAAACGACGGACCGGCTCGCCTTCAAGCAGTTGGCGGGTGACCAGCTGTTGATGGGCGGATTGGGCGGCTCCCTTGAGAAACATGCCGATCAAAAACCACCACATCCCGCCGACGAAATTGCCGCTTAAGACGTTGATGACGCCCAGGATGATCAGGCCGAGGCCGAAGGCCGACCCCATTCGGGCGGAAATCCTGGTGGCCCAGCGCAGATTTTTTTTCCAGCCCCAGAGGATGGACCTTAAAATCCGCCCGCCGTCCAAGGGGAAGGCCGGCACGAGGTTGAAGGCCGCCAGCAGGAAATTGATCGAGGCGACGTAGCCGAGGACGCCGGTGATCGGCCTGGGCCAGCCGAACAGCTTGCCTAAACCGGAGACGCCCAGAAACACCAGTCCGGCGACCAGACTGGCCGCCGGACCGGCCGCGGCCATCATGAATTCGGTCTTGGGCTCCCTAGGCTCCTCGCCCATCTCGGCCACCCCGCCGAAGATGAACAGGGTGATGCCTTTCATGGGCAGGCCGTATTGTCTGGCCACCAGGGAATGGGACAATTCGTGGAAAATTATGGACAGAAAAAGGCCGACCGCCCCCAAGACCCCCATGGTCCAATAGGTTTGGGGGGAGAGGCCTTGATAAATCCGGGGAAACAGGCTGCCAGCCAGGGACCAGACGATGAGCACGGCGATGAAAATCCAACTGAAATCGATCCAGACTTCGAAGCCGAACAGTTTGAATATTTTTATTTTTTTACCGAACATGAGCCGCCTCCGATTTTTTCAGGAGTCGAGTATCGTTGCCGGAAGGCCTTCCCCCGGTCTAATCCCTTTAGGGACCAAAAGATACGGGGCTTCCGACCGGGCCGACCCCCAGCCGCTTAGAAGGAGACCTGGATCAGCCGGAACAACGAAACCGTCGATTGAGGGCCGGGGACTATTGTTTAGATTTTTACCAAATGCAGAACAATATGGCAAGGCGAGACTAACCCACAGCAGAGCTGTGGGGCGCCGGGGCGTTGAACCTGGAGATTAAAAATGATTGAGATCGAAAGCGGGGGGCTTTAAATGGTCAAAAAAAGAGAATTCCTTGGCGGCGCTGCCCAAAGAAATGGCCTGGGCCAACTGGCCAGCCGCCTTTTCTCGGCTGAGGAAATTTTTCAGGAGGGTTGAATAGGTCCTAAAGAAGGTCGGCGGACAGCCTTCCAGTCGAATCAGTCTTTCCTGCTTTTGGCAATCGGCGTTGTTTTCGACGGCGCAGTCTCCATAGAGTAAAATATGGTCGGCCTTGGCGGTGGGTTTGGCCTCCCGGCCCGAGATTATTTCGACTTGATCCAGTTCAAGGTTCGGGTTGTCCTGACAAAACAGCAGGAGGGCGATCATCAGGTGGCCGAAACAGCCTGAACAAATCGACCGGCCGGGGTCGGGTATCCGAAGGCCTTTTATATCGGCGCGGCGGAAGATTTCGGCGAAGAGGTCTTGGGGTTCATACCTGTCTTGGAGTTTGACCCGGTCGATTTTTTCTCCGGCGATACTCACCCGGGGAGGGAAATCTTTCCGGCCGGTCAACCTGGAAAATTCTTTCAAATGCTCGACTTCATCAGGGTCAACCCCAAGAAGCCAAGAGCCGACGACATCGCAATGAAGGCGGTCTCGGCCGGCGATAATCAGGTCGGCGCGCCGGGGGGTTCCGCAATCGATCCAGGGGCCGTTAATCAAGGCGTAGATGCCGTCGATGATGTTTAAATTTGTCGGGATGACGGTGTTGTACAGGGCGATGCATTTTTCCAGGTCCCATTGATGACAGTCTCTTTTCGATTTTTTGCTCAGGCAGCCTTTAAGGTTTTTCAGGCTGAGGGAGACCTTGGTCTGGAAATGGTTTTTCAACACGGCCAGGTTGATGACGAAATCGGCTTCAAAGATCGGCTCGGCGATTTCGAAGAAGTAGTTTTCCAGGGAGACGGTCCGGAAAGGGCCTCGATTGAGGTCGACCAGGTCCAGGCCGTGTTTTCGGGCGATCTTATCCATCCCGGCGTAGGCTAAGGCCGTTTTGGTGTTGCTCATGGCCGTGGTGATGCTGCCTTCGGCCACGGTGATTTTACCGAGGCCTTGTTCCTTGAGGATTTGAACTAGAAAATCGAGCAGGCGCGAAGTGGCCACCACGCCGAAGGGCGAGATATGGCGATTCCGGCCCACACAGACGTTGGGCTTGATCAAGACCTTGGAATAAGGTTTTAGGCCGTCGAAGCCCCGGCAGAAGTCGACGGCCTTTCTGAGGCAGGCCGGAGAGTCATCAAAGCGGATTACGGCCACCGGGTCGGCCGGGTTCAGGTCCGGGGAGTTATGGTCATTTATGCCAGTCATCGAAATGGCGGCGGTGCCGGGGGGTGAGGTAGCCTGGCTTCAAGTACCGGTCATAAAAATCAGGGTCCAGGTGGTGGACCTGAGCGTGGAGGTTGGAGTGGAAGGTGGAATAATGGACCGGAAATTTTTTGTACTTGTCCAAGAGGTATTGCAGGACCGTTTTGACGGCCTGAATACACCAATCCGCCGGGGAGTCTTCCAGAACTTTGAGGACTTCGGGTTTGACCTCGCCTTGATAAGGCAGTTGGGCCAGGGCCTGCTTTTTGGCGGTCAGGACTCGAGCCACCAGTTCGTCCACGGATTTGTTCCAGGGCGAGGGCAGGCCGAATCCTTCGAGGACTTCGGGCAGGCCGAGGTAATTTCGGCGGCCGTCAATGGTTTTATACCTGAAGCGGAGGCCCTTGGCCAGGGGTCTGAACCCGCCCAAGACCAAGTCCTCGCAGAAGCCGCCGAATATCCAGCAACCCAGGCCCAGGGCTTCGGCGGCCAGGCGCAGGTTTTGGATCAGCATGGCCTGTTGATAGTCGGCCATGTGGAGCATGGTTTCTTCATAGGTGCGCTGGGTGATGGGCAGTTCGAGGCGGCCCGGCCTGGCCCATTCGGCCAGGCCGCAGGGTTGGCCGGTTTCGTCGTCGGTGATCAGCCACTGCATGTGTTCAAAAACGGAAAAATAGAGGTTGATCATGCCTTTGGCTATATCGGCCACGGGCAGGAACCAGGTCGAGCCGGGTCGGTTCAGGTTGTATTGCCAGACGCCCATGGGCCGGCCCGGGGAGATGGTCCAGTCGAGATCAAGGCGTTTGGGGCTGATTTGGACGACTCCTTCCCGGAACCACTGGATGACCTTGGGGTAGTCGGCTTCGCTTTCGATCTCGACTATCTTGGATCGGACCTGGGTGGGGCGATATAGAAAGGTCCCCTCGTCGTTGGTGAAGATGAGGTCGACGCACCAGTCGTTGGCTGCGGCCGGGATGGTCCGGCCGGCGAAAGTCATCAAGGCCCCCAAGTCGTGGGTGGCGGCGATGTCTCCGGCGACCAGGCCGTTGGGTCCGCAGGCAGCCCAACAGAGCAGGGCCGTTTCCAGTTCGCTCAGCGGTTCGGGGGGGCGGGCGGAGGAAAAGTTCAAAGGGCCGTGGCGGCTGTCCAGCTTCCGGCCGGTGACGCCGTGGGTTTCGGGCCGGCCGGATTCGAGGGAATAGCCCAGTCCGACCCGGCGGGACCTGGCGGTAGACAAGAGTTGAAACAAGGTCGGCGTGCGCTCGAAGGCGTGTTTCAACCGCTGTAAGTCTCTCTCGTCCATAAAACGATCATTCCAGGAAATAATCGAGCTCTTTTGAAAAAAGGCCCCGGTTATTTTCCGGGCAGGCCCAGCCGTTCGGCGAACTCGGCGAAGCCGGCTTCACCCAGTTTTTCAGGCGAACGCAGGGGTATAAAGACGATGTTCCGGTCGCCGATCATGTCTTGGAGCCTATTGGCGAATCCTTCCAGGTCGGTGGTTTCCATCAAGCGGTCCAGGGAATCGCCGGAATAAAAGATTCTCATGGTCGGCAGCTTGGGCGACTTGCCTTCGCCGACTTCCCAGCCGTCGGCCGTCTTGCGGGCGTGGGCCACGAAGGTGTTTTCATAATATTGTTCCAAAAGGACCCCTTCATGAAGGTCCTGGGTGGCTTCCAGGCCCAGGGGCCGGGTCCAGAGTTGTTCCAGGGTCTTTTTCAGGTCGCTGTTGTCATTGATGACCACGTTGCCCATTTTGCTCTCCTTTGACCAAATATTATCAATATTATCAAATCAGACGGAATGATCAAATCCATAAAGCCGAGCCTGCCCCGGCGAGCGGTCCGGTCAGAGGAAATAACTCTTGATGATGTTGTGGGCCCCGATCAGGCTGAGCACCTCGCTGGTTCCGTCCTCGACTAAAGAGGCCCGGGCGTCCCGGTAAATTTTTTCGATGGGATATTCCTTGCTCAGGCCGTACCCGCCGTAAATCTGGAGGGCTTCGTCGGCGTTCCGGTAGGCGGCCTGGGTGCAGTAGACCTTGGCCGAAACGGCGTATTCGATGGGGGCCGGGATCACGGTGAAACAGTATTCGACCGCAGCCCGGGAGAAGGCCCGGGCCGTTTCCATGCGGACGAACATATCGAAGATTTTCTTTTGGATGAGCTGGTGCCGGTGCAGGGGCCGGCCGCCCTGGATGCGCTCTTTGGAATAAGTCAGGGCCAGTTCGAAGGCGGCCCGAGCCACGCCGGTGAACAGGGCGGCCATGCCGCAATTGGCCACGCTCAGGACCTGTTGGACCCAAAACTCGTAGCGTTCCGGTCCGACCAGCATGTATTCTTCGGGGATTTCCACTTCATCGAAAAACAACTCGCCCTGGGGCAGATCGAGCTGGCCAAGTTTGTGGAGGACCGGGCCTTTGGACACGCCGGGCAGGTCGAGGGGGACCACGGCGATGCCGCCGCCGCTCATGCCCTTGGACTGGTCCACGCCGACAAAAAGCAGGGCGTGGGTGGCGGTGGGCCCGTTGGAAATCCAGGCCGATTTTTGGCCGGAGATCAGCCAGCGGTGACCGACCTTGCCGGCCTTGACGTTATGCCGGATATTGGGGTCCCTGAATTCGGGCAGTCCGGCGATCAAGGAATCCGAACCGTGGTCCGGTTCGGTCAGTCCCCAACAGCCGACGATCCTGGCTTCGGCATCCCGGACATAGGGTTCGACCAGTTCTTCGATCAAGCGTTCGTTCTTGGGGGCCATCCGCAGGGCCCAGGCCGCGGGATAGACGTCCACGTCCTGGGACAGGGCCAGGCCGACCGAGCCCCAGCCCAGTTCTTCCCAGAGAATATGATGCTCCAGGGGGCCCAGGCCGGTGCCGCCGTATTTCTCGGGGATAAAACTGGCGTGCAGGCCGAGTTCCCGGCACTGTTTCTTGACTTTCCACCAGATGGAGTCTTCTTTGACCACTTCTTCGGGGGCCAAATCCTGGATTTTGTCGCCCGCTGGCCGTAAGACTTCCTTGGCGAACTTGTGGATGTTGGCTTTAAGGGATTCCTGGTCTTCGGTCAGTCTGAGATTGAGTTCGGTATACATCTAAGACACCTCCCGGGTGATGGAATGTCGGTCCTGTCCGGCGGACGCCGGATATAATGAAAACCTGGGCCTTGAGGCCGGTCAAGTCCGATGAAAATATGAGACCGCCGCCAAAAATGTTTCGGACGGCGGTCCGGGATGGTATTCAAAGCTCAAGGTCTCTTAACTTCGGCGACTTTTCAGAAAAAAGTCCCTGTCTCCTTAGGGCCGGGGTTCAGATCATCCGGGCCGCCCTGGCTCCTTCATGAATGGCCTCGATCATTTTTCTGGGTTTCAGGCAATCGCCTACAGCGTACAGTTCGGGCGCCCGGCCTTTGAGGGCCTCATAAAGGTCGTTATTGGCTTTCATCCCCACGGCGATGACTACAGTGTCGGCTTCGTCCAGCCAGCCGTCTTTGAGGTATTCTTTATCCGAGAGCACGCCTTTGTCGGTGATCTCGTCGACTTTGGTCCCGGTCCTGACGGCCACCCCGGCGTCGCCCAGGCGGCCCAGGAGGAAGACCTTGGTGAAAAGCTCCACGTCCATCCCGGCTTCGGGCAGCATTTCCAAGACCGTGATCTGTTTGCCTTTTTCGGCCAGAAAATCGGCCGTCTCCAGGCCGACCTGGCCGCCGCCGACAATGACCACCTTGTGGCCGGTCTCGGCCCGGCCGGTCAGGACGTCGACGGCCTTGACCACGTGTTTCTTGTCCACGCCGGGGATATTGGGCAGGACGGCTTCGGCCCCGGCGGCCACGATCACCACGTCAGGATCGGCTTTGAGCACGTCTTCGGCGGTGACTTCCCGACCCAGGCGGACGTCGACCTGGAGCTTCTTGAGCTGGGTGTCGTAGTACTCGATCAATCCGGTGATTTCGTATTTGTTGGGCGGGAGGGCCGCGACCAGGGCCTGGCCGCCCAGCCGGACGCCCCGGTCATACAGCGTCACCCGGTGACCCCGCAAGGCGGCCACGCGGGCGGCTTCCATGCCGCCGACCCCGCCGCCGATGACTATGACTTTTTTGGTTTTTTCGGCCGGGACGATCCGGTATTCCTTTTCCTTGCCCACTTGAGGATTGACGGTGCATTGAGCCGGCAGGCCCAGGACGATCCGCCCGCCGCAGCCCCGGTTGCAGGCGATGCACTTGCGGATGTCATCCAGTCTCCCTTCGGCCACTTTCTTGGGGAATTCGGGATCGGCGATCAAGGGCCGGCCGAGGAGGATGACGTCGGCCTGGCCTTTCTGCAGGATCTCTTCGGCCAGGACCGGGTCGTTGATCCGGTGACCGAGCATGACCTTGGCTTCTTTGAGCGCCCCTTTGATCCCTTGGGCCAGATGGACGTGGACCCCTCGGGGCACCGGGGCCGGGGGGACGACGTACTGATAGGTTTCGTAGAGACAGACATGGATTCTGAAGCCTGAGATGCCGGCCTCTTCGAGCATGCGGGCCATGACCCGGCTCTCGTCCAGCTTGATGCCGTCGTCGATAAGCTCATCCGCGGCCAGGTCAAACAGGAGAGTGTAATTCGGGCCGACTTTTTCCCTGGTCTTTTCAATGATTCTCAAGGGGAAACGCATGCGGCCCTTGAGGTCGCCGCCGTATTGGTCCGTTCTTTTGTTGACGTACGGGGACATGAACTGGGCGATGCCGTACCCGGCCCCGCCGTCGATGAGCACGGCGTCGAAGCCGGCGGTCTGGGCCCGGCGGGCCGCTTCGGCGTAGGCGTCCTCCAGTTGCTCGATCTCCTCGATGCTCATGGCTCTGGCTTGGGGCATTTCCAGGACGCCCATCAGATAGGTTTCCATGTCGGAAGAAGAGATCGGTTGAAGGCCCCCGGTTCTTTCCAGGGTGGTCTGCCGGCCGGCGTTGTAAAGCTGGATGGCGATCTTGGCCCCCTGGTCGTGGACGGCCTCGACCAGCCGGCTGTAACCGGCCACCAGGTCTTCCTTGTCCAGGGCGTGCAAAGGCGAGGGGCAGAACAGCCGCCCCAGCTTGCTGTCCACGGTCACCCCGCCGATGATGATCAGCCCGGCCCCGCCTTTGGCCCGCTCGACGAAATAGTCGATGTCCTGCTGACTGACCCCGCCGGTTTCGGCGGCGTAGCACATGGTCATGGGCGGCATGGCCATTCGGTTCCGGAGTTCCATCGCGCCGATGGTGATCGGCTCTAAAAGCTTGACGATGCTTTTCATGGAAAGGCCCTCCTTGCGTCCTGGTCAGGCTGCTTAAATTAAAGACACCGCACCTTATTCCTCGAATATTTCTTTAATAATACAAAATCCATGCCTGATTATAATTAGTTTGAATAGTTGGATAAATTATGACGGGGCCTGGTGGTTTGACCTTATAGGGTCATTGGGGTGGCCGTATAAGGACATTTGGTCTTGCAAAAAATTTCGCCTTGCCATATATTTAAGAATATTATAACAATTAACTGCTTTTTTTAAACAACTGAAATAATTATCATTTGTCCGACCGGCTCTCAAGGTCGAATCAGCGGCGTGTCTTTTCCAGACCACGCGGCTGCCCGTCGGAGGACCGACGGAAGGAGGCGCGGGCCTGGGGGTGAAGTGGACAAACATATACGCCAGAGGCGCACAAGTCGAAATTTTTAGTCCATAATTATATCTTTTAACCCCAAGTCAGGGTGAGGTGGTCTATGTATTCAAACCCCAATCATCAATTCGACCACCCAAACAAAGCCGCCTATGCGGACAAGATTCCGGTCTCGGAGGCAGCCCGAACCGACCACCGGGCTGCGGCCAGCAAACATTTATACGAGGGTCTGGAGCGCCTGACCCCCCATTTGGGACGTCCGGAATCAGACGGCCGGTTCATTGCCGACACCCTGGAACTATCCAAGCTCAGCTTTGTTTTGGGCAAGGGTTTCGGCGAGTTGGTCATGTATTTACAGACCGCTTTGGCTGCGGCCGACCGTTTGGGCGACCGCCGGTCCCGGGCCCTGATCAAGCTTCATCTGGGGCGGTTGTATTACTTCGCCGAACGTCGTGCCGAGGCCATCAAGGCCTTTTCCGAGGGCAAGGCCGAGGTGGAGGAGCTGGGCGACGACGACATTTTGACCCAGTCGGGCGAGTTTTTGGGTCTGTATTTTCATATGCAGGGCCTGTTCCGGGAGGCCAAAACCCATTTCGAGCGCGGGGTGGAAAGCTTCGAATCGGATGAAAAGAGCAGTCTGATCAATCCTTCGGCGGCCATGTGGCTGAGTTACTGTTGGGCTTACCTGGGGCAGTTTCATCAGGCCATCGGCAGCCTGGATTATTACCGGCGTCTGGCTTTGGAGAAATCGGACCAGACGCTGGCCACCACCTTGCGAAGCGTTTTGGGCCTGGTTTTGCTGATGATGAAAAAAACCAGGGAAGCGGCGGTGGAACTGTCCACGGCGCTGAGGGAGGCGACCAACACCAAAAACGCCTTGGCCCTTTATTTCGCTCGGGGCGGAATCGCCTATCATCATTTTCTTGAAAGCCGCCTCCAGGAAGCCCGGGACTGGCTGGCTCAGACCATGGCCGAAGGGGCCGGATCCGGCTTGGTCCGCCAGTACGCTTCGCCGTTTGTCTTGGAGATGCTCTATGAATTCGCCCGGCTGGGTCTGGAGCCCATCCCGGAGTTCAGTTTTCAGCGGGAAGTCCATCGGCTCATGCATGAACCCAACATTCATCTGCGGGGGGTGGCCTTGCGCCTGCGGGCCATGGAGGCCATAACCCGGGGCGAGGACAAGCAATTGATCCGGTCGGACCTGGAGGCTAGTGAAGACTATTTGAAACGTTCGGGCGATCCGGTTCAACTAGCTAAAACCAGACTGGTCATGGCCAGGTTAAAGCTGGAAGAGGGCGACGAAGAAGGAGCCCGGATTTTGGCCCGAAAAGCTTGGCGGGGTTTTTCCGGTTACGGCGACGAATTTTATCCGGACGACCTCAGGCATCTGCTGGCCAAGAAGGATTGTTCCTTGCGGAAATGGGACGCGGCCGAGGAATTCACCCACCGATTCTTGAATATGATTGAAGATTTGTCCCCGGGGATCGATTTGAACAGTGTTTTAAACCGGGCGGTGGCGGCCACCAACCGTTTTTTCGGGGCGGAACGCGGCGGTATTTTTTGGTTCAATACCCGGAAGAGCCGACATGAACCGGTGCTCCTAGCATCCCGCCATTTAGCTCAAGGAGAAGTGCAGGCCGAGGGTTTCCGGTCCAATCTGGCTTTGGTCTTCAAGGCCTCACGAGAGAAGGCTCCCCAGGTGGTCCGGCTGGAGGGGGGCGGTTCCGCGCCTCACCGGGTCAAGGCCATCCTCTGTCTGCCTTTCGAGGTGGAAGGCTGCGGCCGGGGCGTTCTTTACCATGACAATTCTTATTTAAAGGACTGCTTCGAACTCTTCGACCAGTGCCAGTTGGGGCGGATGTCGCGTTATCTGGCCGATTATTTCGCCCAGGTCTGGAGCTACTGCCGGCGCAAGGAGGAAAAGGCCTCTGAGGCGTCCATGACTTCGTTCCGGATGGAACAATCCAACCATATGGAGATCATCACCCAAAGCCAGGTCATGCGCAAGGTGCTCGAGCAGGCCGACCGGGCGGCGGCTTCGGAGAGCACGGTTCTGATCATCGGAGAGACCGGCGTGGGCAAAGAGCTTTTGGCCCAAAGACTGCACCAGATGAGCCTCCGCCGGGACGGTCCGTTCGTGGTGGTGGACCCGACGACCATCCCTGAGAACTTGGTGGAGAGCGAACTTTTCGGCTATGAAAAAGGGGCTTTCACCGGGGCGGACAGGCAAAAGAAAGGCCGGATGGAACTGGCCCACAAAGGCACCCTGTTTATCGACGAGGTGGGGGAAATACCCAGGCACCTTCAGGCCAAACTGTTGAGAGTCATTCAAGAAAAGACTTTGTATCGCCTGGGCGGCACCCAGCCCATTTCCTCCGATTTCCGGCTGCTGGCCGCCACCAATCGCGATCTGGCTGCGGAAACGGCCGCCGGCCGATTTCGGGAAGACCTGTATTATCGCCTGAACGTGGTTCCCTTGACCATTCCGACCCTGCGGGAGAGGACCGAGGATATTCTCCTCTTGGCCGAGCATTTTCTGATGCGCTATGCCGGCAAATACAACCGCCCCTTGCTTAAGATCACCTCGGAAGACGAAACCCGCTTGCTCAATTATCCCTGGCCCGGGAATGTGCGTGAACTCCAGAACGTGATCGAACGGGCCGTGCTTTTGTCGACCGATGAAAGATTGGAACTGAATTTGCCTACGGAGGCCAAATCCGCGGTCGGGCTGATCCTGTCCGATCAGCCCACGCTGGATGAATTACAGCGCCGCTATATCCGGTACGTGCTGAACAAGACCGAAGGCAGGATCAGCGGACCGGGCGGAGCGGCTGAGTTGTTGGGCATGAAGCGCTCCAGTCTGTACAATCGGATGAAAAAATTGGGTCTGCGCTGATAGGGAGACCGGTTTTTAAAGGTTCCAGCCTTTCCACGCCCGATTGACCGCCTTGAACTGCCGAGACTTTTCCTCTGCGACTGCCATTCTCTTTCTGCCCATATACGGACACGTGAATGACCCTATAGGGGCGCTGTCCGGGACTTAATTAATATTTAACAACAATTTAAGCCAGTTAAAACATGTTTTTCTCTGGCACGTATCTTGCTCCTGAGTAAAGAGGTGTAAAATCCTTCAAAACAATAAGCGTGTAATCGGGGTGTTTCCTTTTTCAGTAATCCAAAGAGGGAGGTGTGCATATGTTGGAGGAAAAAGACAAGAAGTTGATCAAGAAGATGTTTGAGCAAGGGGATTCGCTGTTTTCGGTTTTGAGCACGGTGCGGACCAGGCGGATAGGGTATGGTTACAAATACGACACCGGCAAACCCGAAGTCCACCCGGTCACCGGCCGGACCCTGCATGCGCCGGAGGGTCCGCTCAAATTCGAATCCCAAAAAGAGCCGGTGCCGTTGACCGAGATCGAAGAGGCCCTGCTTTGCTGGGCGGCCTGCGGTCCCAACGGCATCATCGCCGCGGACCTGACCCCCAACTTCGGCCAGAACACCTTCATTTCTTACGCCGGCCGGACCATTCCCTCGCCATGCAACGACCTGGCCGTGGAGCTGATCGTCATCAACGACACGGGCACCTACCTGTATCGTCCCGGCGAGGAGCGTTCCAAGGTGGTGGAGATCCAGGGCGAGGAGGATTACTACAAGATACTTAAATGGTATCGTGAGGGTCTGATCAAGCTGAGCGACAAGCGGCCGGACTTTGACTGGGCGGTCATGGCCCCCGGGACGATCGGTTCGCCCTGGCAGTACAACTGGAACAGGCCCGGGACCACTCTTTTCATTCCCATTTACGATGTGGCCAAGGAATGCATCAACGCCTTGATGTGCTACATGGAGTTTTCAGGCTTCATGGTGGTGGACGACGACACCGGGGAGCCGGCGGGCATGGAGGAGTGGGCCGTGCCGGGCAAACTGGAGATTCCCATGACCCAAAAACTCCTGGAAGAGCTGCTGATCCACGCCGACGATTTTCAGGCCGGGGCCTGTATGCAGAACATGCGTCTGGCCGCGGAAGCCATGGGCCTGGGCTGCTGGATTTTCGGCGGTTCGAGCGAGGACCTGGTCTTGGGCGGTTTCCCCAATGAAGCCAAAGGTTTAGGCTTGATGTACGAGTCCTTCCGGGGCGGCAATTACTACATGGGCATCCCCGGTATCTTGGAGAGCTTCGGCCTGCCGGCCCCCTGGTGGCGGGACTCGGACCACATGGTCGATGAAGTGGTGGCCAGGAAGTACCGCAAGGGTTCTTTTTACGCCAAGGAGGACAACTGGATGGACCGGGCCGGCGGCCCGTTTAAGCCTGAGGTCCGTAAGGCGATCATCGAGCATCCCAAAATGCAGATTCCCCAGTGGGTCCAGGACGCCACCAAATCGTACCTCCGGTACATGATGGACAAATACGGACACTTCCCGGTCTATTTTTCGCCGTACCATGTCCATATCCAGATTCAGGTCCATCATTTGGATGCCGATTTTTATGACAAATATTATACCGAAGGATACATCACCGAGCCGATTAAAAAACATTTTGACGAATGGCATAAATAATTGACCCGGGTCAGGCGGGAGCCGCCTGTTCACTGAACAGGAGCAGGCGGCTCCAGGTAATTTTGGAGAAAAACCGATGACTTCAGGAACGCCGACCGCCAGGTGGGTCGAACAGTTTTTAGAGGCCAAACGGCGTCGCGAGGCTAAGGAAAAAGAGGAATGGGAAAGACTGAGTCCTGAAGAGAGGGAGAAGCGGATTCAGGAAATCAGCGAAGAGAAAAAGCGAAGAAGCCGTCTGTGGTGAGACGGAAAAGCGAATAATTGAGGAGAAAAGTCTATGGTTTTGGAAATCCAGACGTGCAGCCCGGTGATGATCGACCCCATAAACAGAGCTTTATCGAATTTATCTCAACGGCCGTTACTGACCAAAGGATTGCTGAAATACCTCAGGGAACAACCGGTTCTGTGTCCGGTTTGCGGGCGGAAGCGGCTCGATCAGGTCCTGTCGGTTTTTGGCCGGGGCGGCCGGTTCGATTGTGAAGAATGCGCCCGGGCCGGGGAGAAGCTGGAGAAATTGGCTCCGCCGGCGGCCGACCCTTGGGAAAGGAAGGTCCAGGCCGGTTTTATCGGCGGGCTCGGCCTTTTCGGCCTGAACCATCATTTTGTCCCGGCCGCGCCGATTCTGGTGACTTGGGAGATCACGGCCCGGTGCAACATGGGCGGTTGTAAGCACTGCCATATCGACGCCGGGAGAGCCTCAGGGCCGGGCCGGGAGCTGACTACGGCCGAGGCCGAAGCGGTGACGGATCAATTGGCCGAGTGGGGGGTGAGCGGGATCGCCTTCACCGGGGGCGAATCGTTGCTGCGGTCCGATTTTATTGATTTGGTCCGATATGCTACGGATCGGGGGCTGGCCTGCTATATGGCCACCAACGGCCTTCTGCTGACCCCGGAAAATATAAAAGCCCTGAAACAGGCCGGACTGTGCATGGTTCATATCAGCCTGGACGGCGGGAGTGCGGAGACGCACGACCGTTTCCGCGGCTATCCGGGGGCTTTCGATCAAGTCATCGCTGCGGTTAAAAATTGTCATGAGGAAGCGCTTCAGGTGGCTCTGGCCGCCACGCCGACCAGGCTGAACGACGGAGAGATGCCGGAGATGCTGGGCCTGGCCGACCGTCTCGAAGTGGACTGGTTCATTACTTATAACTACGTTCCGGCCGGCCGGGGCGGGATCGACCTGGACTTGGAGGTTGAAGAAAAAGACCGTCTGTGGTCCGAGTTGGGGGAAGCAGCCGGGCGTTGCCGTAAGACCAGGTGGCTGAGTTTCGCCCCCCAGATGTCCGTATACGGACAGGCGACCGGCCGCAGTTCCCAATTAGGACCGACCCATTATTATGAGCCTCTCTGGGCGGCGCAAGGTCAAAGGATGCTCCGGTCCTCACCGGCTTGCATGGCCGGGCGCTACTATCTGGCCATCAAGGCCGACGGCCGGGTGACGCCGTGCATCTTTTTGCCGGAGGAGGTGGGGAACGTCCGCCGGCAGAAGCTGGCCGAGTTATGGTCGGAGAGTCCGGTTTTGGCTGCTCTGCGGGACCTGGATCGAATCGAGGGCGACTGCGGTCAATGCGCTTATCGGACTGATTGCGGCGGTTGCCGGGCCAGGGCCAGGGCTTATACGGGCCATTACCTGGGTTCGGACCACGACTGCCCGGTGAGCCGGAGGTTGGTTCTGGGCGCGCGGGCGGTTCGAGAAGAATCAGTCGGAGTTCGTTTCACTAAATAATTTTGAATAGAGAAACATTCCGGTTTCCATGGAAAGCCCGTTTGATCGGCTGGTTCAAGGATTAAAAGCGGTGGGCGGACCATGAACGACTTGGTTTCGATCATCCATTCCAAAGAGAATCTGGGAAACCCGGCCGGATATACGGCCCGGGAGTTGAGGGCCGTCAAAGGGATGCTGGTGGAATGTCTTGGTCCTTTCGGCGGAATCCGTTCCTTCGCCAAGCCCGGTTCGGTGGTGGTGATCAGGGTCAACGCCGGTTTCTGCGGCCCGCCGGGGGTCTATACGACCGACCCGCGGGTCGTGGAAGCCCTGGTGGAGCTCCTCCAGGAAGAGGCGAGGCCCCGAGAGATCATCATCGCTGAAAACGCCGCCAACAACCACATGTTCGAGGAAATCGGCATCGGGGCGACCACCATGGAGTGTTTCCAGGCCTGCGGCCTGGCTGAAGCGGCCGAGCGCCGGCAGGCAAGGCTCCTGGCCCTGGAGCATGACGAGCACGAGCGGGTGGTGATCCCCGGAGCTCGGGTCATGACGGACTGCCTGGTGCCCAAGACGATTTTAGAAGCGGACACCTTGATCTTCGTCCCCCATTTAAAAAACCATATCGCCTGCGGTCTGACGCTGAATGTGAAACTGAACCAGGGCGCTATTCCCACTGCAGAAAAAAAGCGTTGTCATGACGTGAGGTTGCATCAAAAACTGCTGGACCTTCTGGCCGTCGTCAGACCTCAGCTTTCGATCATCGACGCTTTATGGGCCATGGAAGGCCAGGGGCCCAGCTCGCCTTTCCCGGAAGACCTGATCGTGGACATGAACGTTTTGGCCGCGGGCCGCAATCCGCTGGCGGTCGACACTGCGGGGGCCAGGCTCATGGGGCTGGACCCTCTGGACGTGCCGGTTTTGGCCTTGGCCGCGCGGGAAAGTTTTGAAGATTATGATCCGGATTCAGTTTTCCTGATTGGGACCCCTTTGGAAGAGTGCGCCCGCAAGTTCAGGCTTCCGGACCGGCGTCTGCAGGGTGTTTATCCCAAGGTGAGGATCTATGAAGGGGAAGCTTGTGAAGGTTGTTTGAGTCATCTGCGGATTTACCTGGATCAGCTTCAAGCGGCCGGGATTTTGGCCGAGTTGTCCGCCCCGGTCTCGATTCTCGTGGGGCGGAACTGCCCGGTCCCTGATGACTTGGCCGGTCCGGTCCTGGTAGTGGGGGACTGCACGGCGGAGCGGAAAGACCTGGGTCTTTTTGTCGAAGGCTGTTGCCCTTTGGCCCATATCTTTTGGGGGCTTTTGGAGCAAATAAGCCGGGTTTGCGATTTGGAAAAGTTCCGCAATACCGGGGAAGGATACGGATATCCGGCCGGTGTGAAGTCTCGGACGGTTTGAGGTGAAAAGCTTTGAATTTCCTTGGTCGGATTCAAAGGCCTTTATGGCCGCGGAGTTTTTAAATTGGGGGTGAAGTAAAGTTTGGTCGGGGATTAACTTGAGATGATTATTTAAAAAATCAGTTGGGTTTAGAAAGGAGGACGTTGTGAAGGATTACGATCAGTTCAGAGGCGAGGAGTATTACCAGGAATGGCCGCCTTTTTCTCCGGCCGATTTACGGAGAAAAGAGACGGTGGTCCAGATCACCCGGCAGATGCTGATGGGGGCCATGACCGCGCCTTTCGCCGGGGGCGTCCAGCAGATCGAGGGGCATATCGTGTACGGCCAGGCGGAGCAGGAAAAATTAGCCCGGAAGATGGAGGAGATGGCCTACACCAATTCCCGCTGGGAAGAGATTTTCAAGTATGAGGCGGTCATGGTCCGGGAGGCCGACGCAGTTCTTTTTTTGGGGAACTACCGCTGCCACGAGACTCCCCTGGATGCGGGCTGCGGGCTGTGCGGCGGCCGGGCCGACTGCAGTTACTTTTACGAGAAGGTCAAACACAAGTTCGGTTCGGTGGACATCACCGACCGGCGCTCCGAGACTCCGATTAAAGGGCCTTTATGCAGCGCCCGGGTGGACGATCTGGGTTACGCCGTAGGTTCGGCCTTGTGGCTGGCCGTGAATTACCTGGTGGACGCCCGGCCGTTCATGAGCGTGGGGATGGCCGGCAAGCAACTTGGGTACTGCCCCAATTCCGGGATAGTGGTGGGCATCCTGGTGGCGGCCCAGGCCAAGAATCCCTTTGTGGACATCTGTCCGGAATACCATCTCTTCAACATGAGCAAGATCGTGGATACGGCCAGGAAGCAGTACATCACGGCGCGGACGGTGACCACTTTCGATTATCACCGTTGGATTCCCAAGCCGAAGAAGGAGGAGGAGAGCCAATGAGATACATAGGCAAAGAAGCCAGCCAGGAACATTTGCTTGATGTGGCCAAGCACTGCGTCCACGCTTATCTCAAGGCGCCCCAGGTCACCGGTCACACCAAGCTGGAAGCCGAGATCGTCACCGGGGAGGACCTGGTACCCATCATCGAGATGTTGGGGGCCCTGGCCCAGGTCAACCAGTTCGTTCGGTGGGATTATGAGACTTTCAAGACCAATTATGACGCCGGGAATCCGCCGGTTTTGGTGCTGATGGCCGCGGACCTGACCGCCTCACAGATGGGCTGGGACTGCGGGGCCTGCGGTTTCGCCACCTGCAACGAATTCAACAAATACACCCATGAGAACAAGAACTTCGGCCAACTGTGGGCCGGGCCCTCCTGTAACTGGAAGGTGATCGATTATGGCATCGCCTGCGACTGGGCCGCGGCGGCCGCGTGGCAATACCGGGTGGACAACCGCATCCAGGCCGACTCCGGGGCCATGGCCGCGGCCTTGGGTTACATGCCGGGCAATTCGGCTTACATCGGGATGCCCCTGGGGCCGACTAGGGACCTGGTCTGGTGGAGCCGGGCCTCGATGACCAAGAAATTCTCTTATGAGGACGCCATCGGCAGCCTTTTCCGGACCTGCCCGACTCATTTCGGGGCCTTTCCCGGCGGCGGCAACCCCATGTTCAAAAACAAGGAAAGATGGTGGGAAAGCCCGGCTTTCAACGTCTCCCAGGAGATTCCCGGGGCCATGGACGCGGTCTACAAGGTCCTGGAGCAAATGGCGGATATTGTCGATAAATACGGGCCGGAGATCGCCAAAAAATATCAAAAGTAACCTTTAACCTGAAGAAAGGAGGGTGAAAATGAGTTCAACCTTGGAAAGATTGAGGGAGATGTGGACCAAGGAAGGGTCCATCGGCCTGAGCGTTCTCCATTACGTCAAGCCGGACAAGAAGGCCTTTTTCAACCTGGACCTGGAAAACGGCAAGGAAGTCTTCAATTTCCACAATGACGGGGAGAAGTGGTTCATCGAGGCCGGCCCCTGGCCCGAAGGCAAACCGGACTGCATCATTCGTTATTTTGACTACGGCGTTTTGGATGAACTGGCCAAGGCCAAGGACCACGAGGACTTCCTGGCCATCTATTCCAAGCTGGTCAAGGAAAGGCGGATCAAGATCGACATCACCTCCTCCCTGATTAACCTGGCCGGCAAGGGGTACGTGGTCTTCGGCAAGAAAGTCGGGGCACTGTAACCAGACCTCACGCGCCGGTGACGGGAAGAAGATCGGTCTTCCCGTCACCTGAATTTTACAAAATACGGCCGCAGTCGGGCCGAACGGCCATCGACAGGCTCACGGCCAAGGCGTCTTCGGCCCGAACGGCCGTGAAGTCGCTCCCCCTTTTTCGTTCGGAATTCCTTGCCGGGGCAAGGGTTGCAAAAAAAAGGATGTGGCTATGCTGGAAATAACCAAAAAAGAGGGTGAGGAAATAAATCCTTTGATCGACACTTTTGTCGATTTGATCAGAAATAATTGTGAAAAGGACCCTCGCAAAGAAAAGCGGGCCATGAAGATGAATTGTTCGGTGGTGATCAACGCCACTGATACGGGGAGACAAGTCACTCTGACCTTTCAGAAGGGAAAACTGACCGTCAGCGACGGAGCGCAAGCCGGACCGGACTTGAGCATCTCCGCCGACTTAGAAAGCCTGATCGCCATGACCAACGTAAAATGTTTTTGGGGCCTGCCGGTAGGGTACTACACCCCTTTCGGTTTGCGGAACATCGTGGGCAAGCTATTGACCGGGCAGATTAAAGTCAAGGGCATGTTCACCCATTTACTCAGTTTGCTTCGCCTGCAGGAAGTTCTATCGGAGAGGACGTAAAAGCCTAAGCCAATCCAAATATGGAAAGATATTTGACGACGGGACCTTGAGGGCGGAAGGCGCGGGGACGGGACCGGCCTTTTGGGAACGGATAGTTATCCAGGCAGTAATGCAGGTCCGTCGTTATAAAAATAAATTCACCTGGAGGAGGGTTTAAATGCCGAATATCATCAGGTCGATTTTCGAAGAAGGGGCCAAGAATTACGGGGACAAGCCCGCCTTGTCCTTTGAGAACAAAAAATCGGTCACCTACCGGGAGTTGGACGACATCACCAATCGGCTGGCCCACAGCTTATATGAGTTGGGGATAAAAAAGGGCGAAAAACTGGCCATGTTCATGCCCAACTCCCTGGAGATCGTCCTCTCCTGGTTCGCGGCCAACAAACTCGGGGCCATCGAGGTCCCCATCAACCTGGCCAACCGGGGCGATTTTCTGTCGTACATCATCAACAATTCCGATTCGACCGTCCTGATCGTCGATGAAAAGTTGCTGGACCGGGTCCAGTTCGTGGAAAAGGACCTGGGTCAGCTCAAACACGTGGTAGTCTGGTCTGAAACCGGTCGGCCTTCGCTGCCATCGATGAAATTTGAAATGCACAACTTCGACGACCTTTATAAATCGCCGCCCGACCTCCCGGAGGTGGAGGTGAAAAAAGGCGACCCGGCGGCCATGATCTACACTTCCGGGACCACCGGCCCGTCCAAGGGCGTCCTGGCGCCGTGGGGGGAAGCCATGATGGCGGCCAGGGAATACCTGGAAGTGATGCGCTGCACGCCGGACGACGTCTTTTTTACCTGTCTGCCGCTTTTTCACGGCAACGCCCAACTGCTGTGCGTCATGCCGGCCATCATGATGGGGTCCAAAGCGGTGATTTACGAAAGATTTTCTGCGGGACAATTCTGGAAGCAGATCAAGGATTCCCAGGCCACCATCTTCAATTCCCTGGGGGCCATGGCTCCGTTTCTCTATAATCAGCCGGAATGTCCGGAAGAGAAAGACAATACGGTCCGGGCCTGCATGGCCGCACCCATGCCGGCCAACATTTTCAAGCAATTTGAGGAAAGGTACCAGCTCAAGGTCATCGAAGGCTACGGACTGACCGAGACGGGCATGATCACCTACAACCCCTGGGACGCCCCGGTCATCGGCTCCTGCGGGAAGGCCACGCCCAATTACGAAGTCAAGATATTCGATGAAGAAGATAATGAACTGCCGCCCAACACGTTGGGCGAAATCGTGGTCCGAAGCAAGGAGCCTTACACCATGTGTCTGGGCTATTACAAAATGCCGGAAAAGACGGTCGAGGTTTTCCGCAATTTCTACTTTCATACGGGCGATGCCGGGGTCATGGATGAAAACGGCTATCTCTACTTCCGGGACCGGGTCAAGGACTACATCCGCCGGCGGGGCGAGAACATTTCTTCTTTTGAAGTGGAGCGGGTTTTCCTCGGGCACCCGGCCGTAGCCGAGTGCGCGGCCGTGGCGGCCAGGTCCGAGTTCTCCGAGGACGAGGTCATGGTGGTGGTGGTGCCTAAAGCAGGACAGACGGTCACGCCCAAGGAATTGATGGACTGGTGTGTGCCGCGGATGCCCTATTTCGCTGTGCCCAGATACGTGCGGATTCAACCTGAGCTGCCTAAAACCCCCAACGAGAAGGTCCAGAAGAATATCTTGCGGGAACAGGGCGTCACGCCGGAGACCTGGGACCGGGAGAAAGCCGGTTATAAAGTGACCAGGTAAGGTAAGGCCGAGCCCAGGAAAGATTGTTGCGGCCGAAGGTCGGCCGCTTCCTAATGGGGCGCCGGGGGGTTAAGGTTTATTCCAGCCGACCGTTAAGGAGCTGGAGCAGGAAGTGGGGCAGCCGGACGATTTTGCCGTCAGGATTGAGGCAGGCGTGGAGGGTGGAGCCGGCGGCCAGGCGTTGCCGGTGGTCCGCGTCCCGAAAGATCTCGTAATCGAAGCGCACGCTAGCTCTTTTAACCAAGCCGACCCGGGTCTCGATCAGGAGCAAGTCGTCATACCGGGCCGATTGGTAGTAACGGCAATGGGTTTGGGTGACGGGCAGAATGAAGCCGCGTTCTTCGACTTCCTTATAGCCCAGGCCCCGCTGCCGGAGGAGCTCGGCCCGGCCCCTTTCGAAGAGGCGGAAATAGTTGCCGTAATAAACCACGCCCATGGAATCGACGTCGCCGTACAGAACGCGGTAAGAGGTCTGGTGGACTCCGGAGTCTTGACTCATTCTTGGTCTCCAAACAGCAGATCGACCAAATGGCGGCCCTCGTTGAGGTACAGGCCGGCTAAGGCGGCTTGGGCTTCAGTATACGGGCGTCCTGAGGGCCGGAAGCCGGGGTGGATCAAGAAGGGCACCGGTTCGCGGGTGTGGGTCTTGACCGAAAGAGGGGTGAAATGGTCGCACAGGACCAGGAGCCGGTAATCGCCTAAGGTTTTCAGCCCGGCCCATATCGGACCGACCACCAGTTGGTCGAAAAGCTCGATAGCTTTGATTTTGGTTTCCAAATCGCCCTGATGGCCGGCCTCGTCCGGGGCCTCGATGTGGACCAGGGCGAAGTCGTCTTCTTCCAGGGCCTTCAAGGCCGCCTGGACTTTGCCGTCGTAGTTGGTGTCGATCAAGCCGGTGGCCCCGGGCACGTCCAAGGGCTTGAGTCCGGCGTAGACGCCCAGTCCTTTAATCAGGTCCACCGCCGAGACCACCGCTCCGGACAGTCCCCAGCGCTCCTGGTAAGTGGGCATGGCCGGGGGCCGGCCTTGCCCCCAGGGCCAGATCGAGTTGGCCGGGCGGCGGCCGGCGGCAATCCTGGCCCGGTTGACCGGATGGTCGCGGAGGATGGGCCAGGAGGCCCGCACCAGGTCGAGGAGGGGCCGCATTTCTTGAAGGCCGCCTTCGAGATATTCTGTGACCTCCTGGTCCCGATAGTCGTGGGGCGCGATGGTCGGCAGGCCGTCGGGCAGGTCCGGCCAGGTCAGCAGGTGACGGTAGCTGACCCCGGGGTAAAGCCGCTGGCCCTGGGTCAGGGGGAGCTTGGCGGACAAATATGCGATCAGTTCGGCTCCTTCCTGGGAAGAAATATGGCCGGCGCTGTGATCGCGCATAATCACCCGTCCGCCGTCTTTAAAGTCCAAAGTGACCAGGTTGAGGCGGAAAGCCAGTTCTTCCGCTTTCAATTTGATGCCCAGACTGGCCGCTTCCAGGGGCCCCCGGCCGGTGTGATAGAGTTGAGGATCGTAGCCCATGATGGCCATGTTGGCCACGTCCGAGCCCGGTTCTTTGTCCGGGGGAATGGTTTGGACCAGCCCCAGCAGCCCGCCCTGGGCCAGGGCATCCATATTGGGCTTATGAGCCGCTTCCAGGGGCGTCCGGCCGCCCAATTCGGGGATGGGATAGTCGCCCATGCCGTCTCCGACCAGAACAACGTATTTCATGCCAAGCGCTCCTCGACCCGGATCAGCACGGTTTTGTCCCTGACCACGTCCAGGCGGTCTATTTCGGCCAGGGCGCTTCGGACGGAAGACTCCTTGGCCTCGTGGGTCAACATGACGATGGGCACGGCCCCGGCCACTTCCCGGCCTTTTTGGATAACCGCGCTGATGCTGATGTCGTGGCGGCCCAAGACGCCGGAGATTTTGGACAGGACGCCCGGGCGGTCCACGGCGGAAAAGCGGAAGTAATAAGTGGTCATGATGTCTTCGATGGGCCGGAGGCGGGGCGCCCCGGGGATGACCTGCTGCCAGGACAAAGGCGGAACCCGTCCGGAAACGCCGGCCCGGACGCTCCGGGCCAGCTCGATCACGTCGCTGACTACGGCGCTGGCCGTGGGCATCATCCCGGCCCCGGCTCCGTAAAGCAGGATATCGCCGACGGCGTGGCCGTTGATATGAATGGCGTTGAACGGGCCGTCCACTTCGGCCAGCAGATGCCCTTTAGGCAGCATGGTCGGGTGCAGACGCACCTCGACCCGGTCGCCGCTCCGGGCCGAAATGGCCAACAATTTGATCACGTACCCGAATTCGTCGGCGAACCTGATGTCCAAGGGGTCGAGCCGGCTGATGCCTTCTACGTAAATATCGGAGAGTTCGACCCGCAGGCCGTAAGCCAAGGCCGCCAGAATGGCCAGCTTGTGGGCGGCGTCGAGGCCTTCCACGTCGAAGGTCGGGTCAGCTTCGGCGTAACCATGCTCTTGAGCTTGGTGGAGGGCCTGGGCGAAGTCCAGGCCTTCCTTGGTCATCTTGGTCAGGATATAATTCGAGGTGCCGTTGAGGATGCCGAAGAAATAGTTGATATGATTGGCCAGGAGGCCTTCTTTCAAGGTCCGGATAATGGGAATGCCCCCGGCCACGCTGGCCTCGAACAGCAAATCCACCCCGGCCCGGGCCGCGGCTTCGAAAATATCCCGGCCGTGAACGGCCAGCAGGGCCTTATTGGCCGTGACCACGTGCTTGCCTTGGGCCATAGCTTCGAGGATATAGCTTCGGGCCGGCTCCTCCCCGCCGATCAGCTCGATCACGATTTTGATCTCCGGGTCATGGATGACCTCGGCCGCCTCTCGGGTGAGCAGACCAGGGTCGACCTTGACCGGCCTGGGGCTTTCCAGGTCCAGGTCGGCGATCTTCTTCAAGATCACCGGCCAGCCCACCTTCTTGGCGATCAAATCCTGTTCTTCCAGGAGGATTTTGGCCGCGCCGCTGCCGACCGTCCCCCAGCCGATCAAACCGACCTTGATGGGGTTCATCCCTGCATGACCTTTCTCAACCCTCGGATGGCCTGATTGATCCGGTGGTTGTTCTCCACCAAGGCGAAGCGGACCCAGCCTTCGCCGTATTCGCCGAAGCCCAGGCCCGGGCTCACCGCCACCTTGGCTTCCTGAATGAGCATTTTGGCAAACTCGACGGAATTGAGGCGGCTGAACTTTTCCGGGATTTTGGCCCAAACGAACATGGTCCCTTTGGGCGGCTGGACCGGCCAACCGATCCGGTTCAAACCCCGGCACAGGGTGTCCCGACGCTTGCGGTAGGTCTCGACGATCTGCTGCACGCAAGACTGGTCCTCGTTCAAGGCGATGATGGCCGCGATCTGAATCGGCTGGAAGATGCCGTAATCCAGATAACTTTTCAGCCTGGTCAAGGCCTGAACGATTTCCCGGTTGCCGCAGACGAACCCCACCCGCCAGCCGGGCATATTGTAACTTTTGGACAAAGAGAACAGTTCCACGCCGATGTCCTTGGCCCCCTTGACCTGCAGCAGGCTGGGAGCCTTGTACCCGTCGAAACAAAGATCGGCGTAAGCCAGATCATGGACCAGGATCATCTCGTGTTCCTGGCAAAAAGCCACGACTTTCTTGAAGAAATCGAGATCGACCACCTGGCCGGTCGGGTTGTGCGGAAAAGAGATGATGAGCATCCGCGGTGAGGGCCAAGTTTGCTTGACGGCTATCTTCAAGTCCTCGAAGAAATCCCGGTCGTCGGCGATGGGGATGGAGCGGAGATCGCCGCCGGCGATAATCACCGAGTAAGGATGAATCGGATAAGTCGGATTCGGGGTGAAGACCACGTCTCCAGGACTGATGGTGGCCAGGACCAAATGGCTGAGCCCCTCTTTGGCCCCGATGGTGACCAGGGTCTCGGTATCCGGGTCCAGGTCCACGTTATAGCGGCGCCGGTACCAGCCGGTGATGGCGTGGCGAAGCTTGGTGATGCCTTTTGAAGCGGAGTATCGATGGTTGTTGGCTTTCCGGGCGGCCTCGACCAGTTTATCCACGATATGCTTGGGCGTGGCCAGGTCGGGATTCCCCATGCCCAGGTCAATGATGTCCTCACCGGCCCGACGGGCTGAAATTTTGAGTTCATTGACCGTGGCAAAGACGTAAGGTGGCAGACGCTTCATCCGGCGGAATTCAAATAGCGACATTTTCATCATCCCCTGTCATTAATTCTTGCCAATCGAAGTCTATAGAAGAATTATCATTATCCAATTGTTCCCGCCTTGTCAATTTCCGGCGCGAAATAACATGCAATCCACTCTGGTATTGGCGGCCTGGATTCCCGCTTGCGAGGCTGTGTCGTAATTCCGGAAATCGAGGATGTCCACACAATATCATGAGCATATAGGTAGGTTTGACCACCATATATGGCGCCTAAATTGGATAAAAATCAATTGCGACACAGCCTCTTGCGCGGGAATGACGGCGATAATTATAGATCATTTACCCGAAAGTTGACCGTCGACCTGCCGTCCGGACCCGACCGAAGTCCCACTCGTCACCCCTGCGCAAGCAGGGGTCCAGAAAAAAGCCCCATCGAAGACTGGCTTCCCGCTTTCGCCGGAGCGACGGTTTGGGTATTTCGGGCCAAAACAACCATCAAGCCTCATTGACCCGGACTTTCATTTTGCGGTTGCGCCTTAAGAGGCATGAATGTTCCTGAGAAAGCAGGAATCCAATTCCATCTACCGGCCATGGGCCGAAAATGCCGCCGGCCCATGTTATCAATATACCGGTTTTTCCTTCATCCCACTCCCGCCATTTCAGCCTGGATGGTTCGTTCCAGTTGATCAACCGCCTGGCGGACCAATTTAAAAGGCGGGGCTTTCAGTTCAGGATCATGAGCAATTATTTCTTCAGCCAAGGACCGCGCCTGGAGCAACAGGGGCAGGTCGTCGGGCAGACGGGCCCAGGTCAGGGGCGGCAGGCCGGCCTGCCTGACCCCGGCCGGATCGCCGGGGCCGCGCCGTTTAAGGTCTTCCTCAGCGATGACGAATCCGTCGTCGGTGCGGGTCAGGACTTGAAGGCGGTCTCGGGTTTCGGCCCCGTTTTCTCCGGCCACTAAAAGGCACTGACCTGATTGGCTTCCCCGGCCCACCCGGCCGCGAAGCTGGTGAAGCTGGGCCAGGCCGAAACGTTCGGCCCCTTCGATCAGGACCAGAGTGGCCCCGGCCACGTCCAGGCCCACTTCGATCACGGTGGTGGCGACCAGGACCCGGACCCGGCCTTTTCGAAATCCGGCCATGGCTTCTTCCCTTGCCTCGGTCTTCATCCGGCCGTGGACCAATTCCACCTTCCAGTCGGGCGGGACTTTACGTCTGACGAATTCGACTAAGCCTTCGGCCGAGGTCAGGTCTTCGCCCGAGCTGTTATCATCCCGGGCGTCAGTGATCCGGGGGGCGACCACGTAAGCCTGACCGCCCCGGTTGATTTCTTCGACTAAAATTTTATAGGCCGCCTCGCGCTGATCCGGACCGAAGAGCCTGGTTTTGACCGGGCGGCGGCCGGGCGGCCGTCCGCTGATGGTGGACAGGTCCAGGTCGCCGTACAGCACCAGGCTCAAGGAGCGGGGGATCGGGGTGGCGGTCATGACTAAAATGTCCGGCCGGTCGGCTTTAGCCCGGAGGGCCAGACGCTGGGCCACACCGAAACGATGCTGTTCGTCAATCACGGCCAGGCCCAGGTCGGCGAAACGGACGGCTTCGGAAATCAGGGCGTGAGTCCCGACCACAAGACGAGTTCGGCCGGAAGCCAAATCATCACGAGTGCGGGCTTTTTCCGGTTCGGGTGAATTCCCGGTCAGCAGATCGACTTTAACGCCCAGTCTTTCGGCGTGAGGAAGGACGGTCCGGAAATGCTGGCGGGCCAAGATTTCCGTGGGGGCCATCAAGGCGGCCTGGCGGCCGCCGTCGACGGCGGTGAAAATAGCGGCCAAGGCCACCACGGTCTTGCCGCTGCCCACGTCGCCCTGTAAGAGACGGTTCATGGGCGAAAGGGCGGCCAGGTCCCGGCGGATTTCTTGAAGGGCCTTCTTCTGGGGCTCGGTCAATTGAAAGGGCAGTCCGGCCAGAAATCTTTCGGCCAGGGCCGATTCGGCCGGGCAGGACCACCCCGGCCGGCCGGCCTGTCTGGCTTTGGAGCGGAGGAGGGTCAACTGGAGAAAGAGCAGTTCAAAAAAGGCCAGGTTGCGCCAAGCCTTGGAATCTTCCGGTCGAGGCAGAGGGCCGGGGCGTTCGGCCGGCGGGAGGTGCAAGGTCTGGAGGCAGGCGATGGGGTCGGTCAGGTCATGGGCGTCGAGCCACTCTTTGGGGAAGATGAAAGGGACGCCGGAAAGCTGCTGCCGGGCCTGAAGCATGATCCGCCGGAGGGTTCCGGGCCGCAGGTCTTCAAATTCCGGGTAAACCGGGCGGATTTCCGGAGCGGGGGGGTTTTTTTCGGGCCAGGGAAAAAGTTCGGGGTGAGTAAAAGTAAGCCGCCCTTTTCTTTTCTGGACTCGGCCGAACAAAAGCAGGTCCCGGCCCGGGACCATGGTGCGGCGTAAATGGACCGGCAGACTGAACCACAAAGCCGAAACCCGGACCTGGCCGTCGGTCAGAACGATTTCAAAATAGCGGCGGCCGGTTCGAGGAAAGCGCCCCTGCTTAGCCGACTCGATTCGGCCGCCGGTGAGGACCTCCTGGTCAGGGACAAGGTCATTTAAGGGGACGAGCTTGCGTCGGTCCTGATACCTGGAGGGCATCAGGGCGATAAGTCCGCCCACCGTTTCATAGCCCCGTTTGGACAAGGCTTTCTCGATTTGCGGCCCCACACCTTTCAGGTTCTTGACTCTCTGAAGAAGGTTCGGGTGATCCGGCAGGGGTATCATAATATATCTCGCTGAAACCTTTTGACTATTCCCAAGGAGACACAAAAATCATTGACAAGAATCATGGCCTAAGATTAGCATTATACTTCAACTTTGCTTAAAGCGCATGATCGCTGTCGACTGTTTTTTGGGGGATTGATGAACACGGGGGAAGAAAAAAGGAAGCAAGGCCGGACTGCGGGGGAAGAAGGCCGAGGGGAGCAGTCCGCCCGCCAAGTCAAGACCAGAACTTACAAAAACGCCGGGGTGGATATCGACGCCGGGTCGGAACTGGTGCGGCGGATCAAACCTCTGGTCAAAAAAACCTTTAATTCCAGGGTGATTACCGACATCGGCGGGTTCTCCGGACTTTACAGCTTTGACGTCGAGAGGTTCAACCAGCCGGTTTTGGTTTCTTCGACCGACGGCGTCGGGAGTAAGCTCAAGCTGGCCTTTCTGACTGGCCGGCATGACACCATCGGCATCGACTTGGTGGCCATGTGCGTGAACGACATTCTGACTCAAGGGGCCAAACCTTTGTTTTTTTTGGATTATCTGGCTATGTCCAAGGTGGAGCTTCCTCTGGCCGAGCAGATAATCAAAGGGATTGTCGCCGGCTGCCAGGAGGCTCAGTGCGCCCTGATCGGCGGGGAGACGGCTGAACTGCCGGATTTCTACGCCCCGGGCGAATATGATTTGGCCGGGTTCGTGGTGGGTGTGGTTGACCGGGACAAGGTGATCGACGGTTCGGAGATCGGGGTGGGCGACCAGATCATCGGCCTGGCCTCGAACGGCCTCCACAGCAACGGGTACACCCTGGTCCGACGTATTATTTTGGAAGAGCTGCAACTCAAAGTGAGCGACCCTCTTTTGTCCAGCACTGTGGGCGAGGAGCTTTTGAAGCCGACGCGGATTTACGTGAACACGGTCCAGATGCTGCTGCGGGACTTTAAAATCCTGGGCGTCGCCCACATCACCGGAGGCGGACTGATTGATAACATTCCGAGGATTCTGCCCCAAGGCTGTCAGGCGGTCATAGAGAAAGAATCGTGGGCCAGGCCGCAAATATTTGATTTCATTCACGAATCAGGTGAAATAGCCGAAGGGGAAATGTTCAGGACCTTCAACATGGGGCTGGGGCTGGTTCTAGTCGTCCGGGCCGAGCAATGCCAGGAGATTTTGGAACGCCTTCAGGGCATGAACGAGCCGGTCTTTCACATCGGCGAGATCAAGGAGCGGCCGGAAGGAGAAAGCCCTCTCCTGTTGGTCTAGGCGAGGCTTGTGATGGCCAAGGTCAAGCTAGGCGTCCTGATTTCCGGCAGCGGGTCGAACCTCCAGGCTATTATTGATCGTATCGAAGCCGGGGCTCTGGACGCCGAGATCGCCGTGGTCATTTCCAACGAACCGGGGGCCTACGGCCTGATCAGGGCGGAAAAACACGGTTTGCCTGCTCTGGTGGTCAACCATCGGGATTTTCCGGCCAGGGAAGCTTTTGACCGTCGTCTGGTCGAAGTGCTCAGGTCCTACGGCGTCGAGCTGGTGATCCTGGCCGGGTTCATGCGTCTGGTCACCAGAACCCTTTTGGAAGCCTTTCCCCACCGGGTCATGAACATCCACCCGGCCTTGCTGCCCGCCTTCCCCGGCGTTCACGTCTGGGGCCAAGTAGTGGATTACGGCGTGAAATTTTCAGGGTGCACGGTGCATTTCGTCGACGAGGGCGCGGACACCGGTCCGATTATCATTCAGGCCGTAGTTCCGGTTTTGGACGATGACGACGCCGAGACCTTGGCCGCCCGGATTCTCAAACAGGAACACCGCATCTATCCCCGGGCCATTCAGCTTTTCGCCGAAGGGCGTCTTAAGATCCAGGGCCGGCGGGTCCGGGTCCTGCCTCTGGACCGCTCCCAAGACGAGGCCGCCTTGGCCAATCCCCGCCTGGAAGATTGATCTTCATGAAATAGACCGTTGAGCCGGCCTTGGCCTGGTGATGCAGATTCAGGGGTGGCAATCAAAAAAGATTCCGGCCGGGAGAGGAAAGTCCGGCGATTATGACCAGCCGATTTTTTTCTCCCGGGCGATGCCGTGAAAAATAAATTCACATAAGTGTTCGGTCAATTCATCCGGGTCGATCTCCCGGTTGAAGACCACCCGACTCAGACAGACCTGTTCGATCCCGCCCAAGATGGCCTGGAGAATAAAGGAAGGCGGAAGGTCGTCGCGGATTTCGCCCTCAGCCACGCCTTCCCGAATGATGTTCCGCAGGATGCTGAAATATTTTTTCAAGGTTTTATAAGGCTCGCTGAGGTAGTAATCCGAAGAGCTCCGCACGTCGACCAGGATGATCTTGGCAAAGACCCGGTCGGTGGCATAAACGTTGATATGGGACCAAATAATCTTGCGAATCTTGTTCAGCGCGCCTTTGATGCCCTTGAGGTCGGATTCGGCCCGATCCAGGTAATAGGCCAGGTATTCGGCCAGGACTTGATGGAGCAAATCCCGCTTATCCTTAAAATATTTGTAAATGAGGGCCTCGGTCACCCCGGCGGTCTTGGCGATTTCGGCCGTGGTGATGGAAGCGAAATCGTTGTTTTCCAGAAGGATTCTGAGAGCCTGGGCGATCTTGATCCGACCGGGCGGAAAAGCTCGCTCCTTATTCGCCCCGGCCGATTCCAACTCGAATTTTTTATCGTTCATCTCCAGTGGCCCCCTTCCATGGCGAAATCCGGATTGGAAATTTATTTATCCTTCTTTTTCCGCGAGGTCAGGAATCTCCGGACGGCCTCTTTGTGTTCCTTGGTCTGAAGCATGATGGACTGGTGAGAAGCCTCCCATTCGAGGGCCTCACTCAAGGACAGGTCCAAACTTCCTTCCAAGCCTTCCTTGATCAAGGCCATGGCCGGGAGGGACTTTTGGGCCAGCTTGGCGGCCAGCGTTTCCACCGCCCGGTCCAGTTCTTCTTCAGGGACCGCACGATGAATAAGACCCAGGGCCGCCGCTTCCCGGCCGCTGATCTCATCGCCTAAAAGGGCCAGTTCCAGGGCCTTGGCCAAACCGACCCGCCGCGGGAGAAAATAGTGGCCGCCGCCGTCCATAATAACGCCGATGTTGACAAAAACCTCGCAGATGCGGGCATTGTCGGCGGCGACGGTCAGGTCGCCGGCCAGGGTGAGATTGGCCCCGACCCCGTAGGCCACGCCGCGGACCTTGCAGATGATCGGCTGAGGCAGTCCCCTCATGGTTTGAATCAGCTTGCTCAGACGCTTCATGCCTTGAAGGTGTTCGGGTGAGGGGATGTCCTGGGCGAGAAGGGCCATGTCGGCTCCGGAAGAAAAATGCCCTCCAGCGCCCTGTAAAATGACCACCCGGATGTTTTCATCGGCGGCGATACGCTCGAAGGCGGCCAGCAGCTCCCGGCCCATTTCAAAGTTGAAGGCGTTGAGTTTTCGAGGACGATTCATGGTCAAGGTGCAAACCCGGCCGGTTGGCTCGATCAGGACAGTCTGTTCAGGCACGTCGCGTCTCCTTTATAATTTTTTTCTTCGGCCCGTCTTGTTCGGGGCCGCAGGCGTCTTACAAGCCCAGGTACGTCTTGCGGATCAGTTCGTCGCCTAGAAGCTGAGCGGCCGAGCCTTCGGCGATGATCTTGCCCCGGGACATGACGTAGTTCCTGGTGGACATGTCAAAGGCGAAACTGACGTCCTGTTCGACCAAAAGCATGGTGATGCCCAGGCCGTGGACCTCGTTGATCCGGGCGAACAGGTCCTGTTTGACCAAAGGGGCCAGACCGGTCGAAGGCTCGTCGATCAACAGCAGCTTGGCCTGGGACATGAGCGACCGGCCGATGGACAGCATGGTCCGCTCGCCCCCGGACAAAGAACCCGAAATCTGCCCGCTCCGCTCCCTCAATATCGGAAAGAGCCGGTAGACCTGGTCCAGGGTCTCCCGAACCCTGGCCCGGTCCTTGACCAGATAGGCCCCGGTCTCCAGGTTCTCCAAAACCGTCATCTCCGGAAAAGGACGGCCCCGCTCCGGACAGAGGATCAAGCCCCGCTGGGCGATCTGGTGAGCCCGCAGCTTCATCATCTCCTCGCCGTTGAAAACCACGCTGCCCTCGATGGTGATCTTGCCTAAAGTCGTCCCTTTAAGCGTCTCCCGCTCCCATTTGATCAGACCGGACACGGCCCGAAGCAGAGAGGTCTTCCCCGCCCCGTTGGGTCCGACCAGGCTGACCAACTCGCCTTCCTCGACCCTCAGGCTGACCTCGTTGAGGACCATGGCCCGGTCGTAAAGCACGGTCAAATCTTTGACTTCAAGATACAAGGCGGTCCACCCCCTTGCCGATGTAGGCTTCGATGACCTGCTGGTTTTGGGTGATCTCCTCAGGCGTGCCCGCAGCGATTATTTCCCCGAAATTCAGGACGATGACCCGGTCGACTATGGGCATCAGATCGGACAGCTTGTGTTCGACGATGAGCATGGCCGGGCCTTCGCTGTGCAGGCGGCCAAAACGCCCACCCTTGTGCAGCCTTTTCAGGGACCGGGCGATCAGGGCCGTCTCGGCCGGGTTGAGTCCGCCGAAAGGTTCGTCCAAAAGGAGCAGTTCCGGTTCGGTGGCGATGGCCCGGGCCAGCTCGAGGCGTTTGAGGTCGCCGTGGGACAGGACCGAGGCCGGCTCCAGGGCCAGGTCGGCGATGCCGCAGAATTCCAGAGCGTCCCTGGCCCTCTGTTCCACCGTCTTGACCCATTCGCCGGTTTTTTTGGCCCGGGGACTGAGGCAGGAGACCATGACGTTGGCCAGGACCGGCAAGTGGCGGAAAGGCTTGACCACCTGGAAGGTGGCGGCGATGCCCCGGTTGACCACGTGGGATATTTTTTTGCCGGTGACGGTTTCACCCTTGAATCGAACCAGGCCGGCGGTCGGTTTCAGGATGTTGGTCAGGAGGCGGAGGATGGTGGTCTTGCCGGCGCCGTTGGGGCCGATCAAGCCGACCATTTCGTCATGATCGACCTGAAAGCTCACCTCGCTTACGGCTCGCAGACCGCCGAATTCCTTGGTCAATCCTTCGACGGACAAAAAAGATTCGCTCATCGTTCCAAGGCCTCTTCCCTGAGTTCCCGGCGGGAGACCTTGCCCACGTCGGTTTTGGGAATTTCGCCGACGAACTCGATGATGCGGGGAATTTTGTACGGGGCCAATTTATCCTGACAATATTGAGTGATGTCCTGTTCGGACAATTTACCGCGGGAATCGCTCTCCAGCACCACAAAGGCCTTGACGTTTTCGCCGACCTTGATATCGGGGACTCCGATCACCCCGACTTCTTTGATGTTGGGATGGCCGACCAGGACTTCTTCGACCTCTCGGGCATAGACGCGCAGGCCTTTATATTTTATCAAGTCACGCTTCCGGTCATAGACGAAAAAGTACCCGTCCTCATCCATGGTGCCCAGATCGCCGGTCCGCCACCAGACCATTCCGTCCACCACGGCCTCACATTCCTTGGTCGCCTCGGGCTTGTTCCAGTATCCTTTGGTCACCTGGGGCGATCTTTTGACCACGATTTCCCCGAGTTCGCCTACGGGCAGGAAGGCGTCCTCGTCCGGGTCCATGATCCCGGCCACCACGTTGGTTATCGGGACTCCGATGGAGCCGGGTTTGCCCTGGTTCAAAGGGGTCATGTGGGTGCCGGCCGAAAGTTCAGTCATGCCGTAGCCGTTGTGGAGATAGACTCCGGTCCTCTCCTGCCAGGCTTCCTGGGTGGAAACATGGAGGGCGTCCATGCCGGAAATGACGATCTTGAGTTTTTTCCAATCCACTATGTCCGTTTTTTCATAATCCTTGAGGGTTTCGAAAATGCTGGGCGCTCCTAAAAAGCAGCCGACGTCATAACGAGACAGGGCGTTAAGGATGGTGTCCAGGTCGGGGGAAGTTATGACGATCAAGCAATAGCCCTGGATTAAACCGTGAGCCATGGCCATGACTTGGCCGCCGGCATGGTAAAATGGCAAGTATGCCATCCAAGCGTCGCCTTCTTTCAGAAAGGGAAAAAAGGCCTGCATTTGGCGGCTGAAGGCGATCAAGTTCAAATGGGAGATCATGACCCCCTTGGGCGGGCCGGTGGTGCCGCCGGTGTACTGGAGGGAAACAACGTCCTCGGCCGGATCAAAGTCGATCCGGGGCGGGTCAGGCGGATATTCCTTGATAAGCTTCTGGAGTTGATGAACGCCCTCATGCTGATAAATTTCGGCCGGCGGCAGGGCCATCTTTTGATAGACCTGCTTCAAGATGCTCTTGCCCATGAGCCTTTTTATTTTAGGCAAGGATTCCGAAACGCTGGTCAAGATGACATTCTTTAATTTCAACCCGGTTTTTTCCAGGTTGGCATATAGGAAATCATTGCAGATAACCATTTCGGCCCCGGAATCCTCGATCTGATATTTTATTTCCGAGGAAACATAAACGGGACTGATGCTGACCACGATGCCCCCGGCCTTGATCACTCCATAATAGGCCATGATGTGTTCGGGAGAGTTGAGCATCAACAAGCCGACCCGGTCGCCCTTTTTGAGGCCCAGATCGGCCAAGGCCGTCGCGAACCGGTCGATCTTGTCCTTGAGTTCGCCGTAGGTTATCTTTCGGCCGTAAAAGATTATCGCATCTTTGTTTTTCCTTCTGGCCGCCACCTCTTCAAAGGCCTGAATCAGGGATTTGACCGGAATGTCAGTGTCAGCCGGCACATCCGGGGGATAGACTTTGAGCCAAGGCCTTTGTTCATAGATCGACTTCATCTAAAGCTCCTTTTTCAGACTGCCGGTCGCGTTTTTCCAAATGAAGCGAAGCCCGACAGGACCGGCATTTTTTTCTATACCAAATATTTATGGTCTTGCACCTGGGGCAGGTCACCTCGATCTTGTCGCGGACCCAGGTGGTCAGCCCTTGAGGCATGAAAAGCAAGGTGAAGATGAGGATCAGGGCGAAAACGATCACCTGGATTTTTTCGCCGGCCGGATGAAGGCGCATGACCTCGATCAGGGGATAGAGGATATAGACCCCGGCCACGGCCCCATAAATAGTGCCGATGCCGCCGAAGATAGTCCAGAGTATGGCTTGAAAGGAAAAAATAAGTTCAAGAGTGGAGGGCCCGGCGATCCTCATATAGTGGGCGTAAAGACCTCCGGCAATCCCGGCAAAAAAACCGCTCATGGCGAAAGCGACCATTTTATATCTGGTCGTGTCGATGCCGGAAGCTCGAGCTGTGATTTCGTCTTCACGAATGGCGTGGAAAATCAAGGCGGTTCTGACCATCTTGCTGCCGGCGTCGGTGAATTTATACATCATGAAGACTACGACCAGCATGACTATCTGGACGAGATAATAATCGGTCACCCTGGACCCGGACAGACGGCCGATGCCGGACAGACCCAGTTCGCCGCCGGTGTAATCGGTGAAGATCAAGACGACGCCGTTGAGGATGATGGGAAAAGACAAGGTAACCAGGGCCAAATAGAATCCTCTCAAGCGCAAGGCCGGCACGCAGGTCAGCAGACCGATCAAGACGGCGGCTAGGGCACCTAGAGGGATGGTCGCCCAGACAGGCAGATTTAAATGGATGTTGAGCAGTGAGGCTGTGTACACCGAGACGCCGAAGAAGGCGGCCTGGCCGAGATTGACCTGGCCGGTAAAGCCGGCCAGCAGGTCCCAACTGGCCGCGTAAATGGCGAAAATGGCCGTGAGGGTAAGAATCCGCAGGAAGTAGGATTCGGTGGTGATTAAGGGGATCGCCAAAATGGCCGCGACAAACAGAAGTGCGATGACTCGGCCGGGTATGGAGAAAATCCGGTTGTTTATCCAGCGGATAAACCAGCTCAAGTACTTCATTACAGCCTCTCCTCTTCGAAGACCACCCCGAAGAGGCCCTCGGGTCTGAGCATGAGCACCACGACCATGACGCACAAGGAGATGGCCCCCCGCAGGAAGGATCCGCCCGGGACCAGGAAGATGACCAGGGTTTCGGCGAAGCCCAGGATCAAGGCGGCGATGACGCTGCCCTTGGCGCTGCCCAAACCTCCCAGGACCACCGCGGCCAGGACCATGATCAGCGGATGCATCCACATATAGGGCTGGACCATATAGAGAGGGGCCACGACCGCCCCGGCCACTCCGGCCAGTCCGGCTGATATGCCGTTGGTCAACGTGCAAATCCAACTCACGTTGATGCCCATAACGTTGGCGATTTCATAATCCTCGGCCACGGCCCGAACCGCCTTGCCCAACCTAGTCTTGGACATCAAAGCCCAAATACCCAAAAGAATGAAGCCGCTGACGACGATCGCCAGCAGGTGCTGGTAGGAGACCCTGACGCCGAGCAACTCGGTGAATCCGGGGATGAACGGCGGAACCCGGCGGTAGGCGCCGCTGAAGATGATCAATAAAAGCTCTTGAAAGAGCATGCCCACGGCCAAGGAGATGATCATGACCGCCGTTTCATGCTTCTTAACCCGGTCGAGCAGGACTTTGTAACAGACCATACCCAGCAGGCCGGTAAAAAGGACGGCCAGGACGGCGGAGAACGCCAGCGGCAAACCCAGGTTGACGCTGGTGGTGTAGATGAAGAAAGCGGCGATCATATAGAAGGCCGTATGGGCCAGGTTCAGTATTTTGGCCACCCCGAAAACCAAGGAAAAACCCAAGGCGAGAATGGCGAAGGTTCCGCCCGTTATCAAACCGTTGATCAGGATATTGGCGATCATCTCAGGCCTCGAATGCTAAGAAGTCATTGAATAGATTGGAAGCAAGGGCGAAGTCTGACCGGCGGCTCGCCCTTGGTTCCCTGGGTTTACTTCTTACTTTTCCAGTATTCGACCATCCACGGGGGCAATTGGACATCCTGGGTTCCCTGATATTTCAAGCCCTTCCAGCCGGGATCGGTGCTCAAGGCCGGAAACAGGGCTTCGCCGTTGGGCCAGACGCAGATCTGCTTGCCGTCCCGCCACTGAAAACCGACCGTGGTCATGTAACCCGGACCCCAGATGACGTCGTGAGGAAACTGGTGTCCTTGGGGATGGAAGACCACCCGGCCATAGGTGGCGATATAATCGGTCTTCTCCAACTCGGCCACGACTTTGTCCGCGTCGATGGTTCCGGCCCGCTCGACCGCCTCTTTCCAGATATAGAGGGCGTCATAGGCTCCGGCCACAAACAGGGGCTTTTGGCCGTATTTTTGAATATATTTTTCCATAAAGGGAATGGTTTTGGGGGTGATGGCCACATCGTGGGCATAGGCGTCGTAAGTGATTTCATAGGCGCACATGCCGCCGGTGGCCTTCCAGGTGCCTTCCCAGGAGCCGAAGGCGTTGTAGCCCGAAAGGGTGGCCGGTATCTGGAGCTGGCCCCATTGTCCTGAAACCACGGGGCCGCCCGGTCCGGTCATCCCTGTAAAGATCATGTGGGCCCCGGCCGATTTGATGGCGGTCAGCTCGGCGGTCACGTCCGTGGTGTGAGGCGACGGTCTCCAGACGCCGACGATCTCCAGACCCATCTCGGGCAGGAGTTTCTTGGCCACTTCAATCTGAACGTTCCCCCACATGGCCTGTTCGATCAACAAAGCCACCTTGGGGGTTTTAATGCCCAGCACTTCCCGGACTTTGGCCGCCGTGATGTCCAGGAGGGCGAATTGAATCTTGCCCATGTACACGGTGTTGATATAAGTGTTGCGGAAATAATACTTGTAGCGGTCGTAATTTTCGGCCACCTTTTCCGAGGTTTCCTTGCTGCCCGATCCGGAGCTGATAAATATCTTCTTGTGATCGGCCATCAGCTCCATCATGGCCAGGACGGCCTCGCCCCTCAATCCGCCGGTCACGGCGGCGACCTTGTCCACGGTCAAAAGTTTCTCCATGGCATTGGCCGCGTCGGTCACGCTGGCCAGTTCGTTGGATTCGGCCTTGATCAGGTCGATGTCGTGGCTGACCCCGCCGATGTTGACGCCGCCAGCGGCGTTGATCTCCTCGGCCGCCATCTGGGCCCCCCACCATTGGTGGGTGGTAATAGGGTACTTAGTCGTAGTTATAACCCCGAATTTGACCGTGGGCTTGGCCAGGACCTCGGCGGCGGAAAACAGAAAAACAGCGACCAGGGAAACCCCAAATACGGTCAGAACCCAGCGGTTAAATCGGCTGGACTGGTTTACTCCGGACCTCATCTTTCTTCCTCCTCTTTATAAGGGGCCGGGCCGGCCCCTGTGTTTTGAGTGTGTTTTGAGAAGTTTCCTTAAAACCCGCCGCCAGCCCATTTCGGCCTGGTTTGTTTTATTCAACCGGCCCTTCAGACCAGTGGGAGCCTATCTAGGCGGTCCACAAGTCGATTATCTGTGCCGATTCAGTTAGCGATTATCACTCACCAAATATAATTAACTGAAATAAAAGTTAATTTTATATGTTTGTTATCAAGTGCCTAAATGTTAGTAATTATAACTTAATGAAGTTTTTTGTCAAGCTTTTTCCCCGGGTGAACCTGATTCTTCGATCGGGACGCTTTGACCGATGCTTTATCAGCCTAAACGACCCTTATGGCCTTAGGCGTCGTTTAGGCTGAAACTTTTAATTTTACTTATTATTTTTTCCAATGTTTCAAGAACCAGGGCGGAAGCTGGACGTCTTTGGTCCCGGCGTATTTCAAGCCTTTCCAGCCGGGATCATCGCTGATGCCGGGGAACAAGGGGTTGCCGTCCGGCCAGACGCAGACCTTTTTGCCGTCGAGCCATTGGAACCCGATGCCGGTCATCTTGCCCGGACCCCAGACCACGTCGTGGGCCCACTGATGGCCCTTGGGATAAAAAGTGACCCGGCCCTGAGTGCCCACGTAATCGGTCTTCTCCAACTCCTCGATCACCTTGTCGGTCTCAATGGTTCCGGCCCGCTCGACCGCTTCCTTCCAGATATAAACCGCGTCATAGGCTCCGGAGACGAAGACGGGGTTTTCTCCGTATCTCTTGGCGTATCTTTCCATGAAGGGGATGGTCTTGGGGGTTATGGCCACGTCGCTGGCATAGAACCCGTAAGCGACCTCGTACTGGCACATGCCTCCGGTGGCCTTCCAGTAGCCCTCCCACAAGGCGAAGGCGTCCGTTCCGGTCAGGGCGGCCGGTATCTGGAGTTCTCCCCATTGCCGGACGATGACCGCACCCACCGGTCCGGTGACGCCCATAAAGATCATGTGGGCCCCGGCGGAGCGGATGGCGGTGAGTTCGGCGGTCACGTCCGTAGCGTTAGGCGAAGGCTGCCAAGTGCCGACGATTTCCATACCCATTTTAGGCAGCAGGGCTTCACACCCCTTGATCATCTTGTTCGTCCACAGGGCCTTTTCCATGAGCAGGGCCACTTTAGGAGTCTGCACCCCCAGATCCTGCCTGATCTTTTTGGCCACCAAGTCGGCCAGGGCGAAGGAGACCTTGCCCATAGCAGTTACGTTGAACGGGCAGCTCCGAAAATAATATTTATATCGGTCATAGTTCTTGCCCACCTGTTCGGCCGTCTCCTGGGTGCCAGCCCCTGAGCCTATGTAGATGGTCTTATGATCGGCCATCAATTCCATCTGGGCCAACACCGCCTCGCCCCGGAAACTGCCGGTCACGGCCGCCACCTTGTCCACGGTCAGGAGTTTTTCCATGGCGTTGACCGCGTCGGTCACACTGACCAGTTCGTTGGATTCGGCCTTGATCATGACCAGTTCGTGCTTGACCCCGCCGATATCGACCCCGCCGGCGGCGTTGATCTCTTCGGCGGCGAACTCGGCCCCCTGCCATTGATGCTTGGTCAGGGGGAATTTAGTGGTGGTACAAGCCCCGAACTTGACGATGGGCTTTTCCGCCCAGGCCGACTGAGCCAAAAAGACAAATCCGACCAGCATGAATCCTAAAAGAAGCCAAACACCCGGCCGCCTGGTCGTTATTATTTTTCTTAACCCTTTCATCAAATCCTCCCTTTGATAAAGTTTACGTCTTCCCAACTCGTTGCGGCCCGGCCGTTTCGGAGTTGGCGAAAAATATCCAAGCCATTATCAAGGTCGCTTCCTTTGACCTACCTCCCACCTCCTCTCGAGTCCTTCAAGTGATAAAGTTATTTTCGCTGCGAGCCCTGTTTCAAGAATAATAGTGGTTCACAAGCCCAAATACGTCTTGCGGATCAGTTCGTCGCCTAGAAGCTGGGCGGCCGAGCCTTCGGCGATGATCTTGCCCCGGGACATGACGTAGTTCCTGGTGGACATGTCAAAGGCGAAACTGACGTCCTGTTCGACCAAAAGCATGGTGATGCCCAGGCCGTGGACCTCGTTGATCCGGGCGAACAGGTCCTGTTTGACCAAAGGGGCCAGACCGGTCGAAGGCTCGTCGATCAACAGCAGCTTGGCCTGGGACATGAGCGACCGGCCGATGGACAGCATGGTCCGCTCGCCCCCGGACAAAGAACCCGAAATCTGCCCGCTCCGCTCCCTCAATATCGGAAAGAGCCGGTAGACCTGGTCCAGGGTCTCCCGAACCCTGGCCCGGTCCTTGACCAGATAGGCCCCGGTCTCCAGGTTCTCCAAAACCGTCATCTCCGGAAAAGGACGGCCCCGCTCCGGACAGAGGATCAAGCCCCGCTGGGCGATCTGGTGAGCCCGCAGCTTCATCATCTCCTCGCCGTTGAAAACCACGCTGCCCTCGATGGTGATCTTGCCTAAAGTCGTCCCTTTAAGCGTCTCCCGCTCCCATTTGATCAGACCGGACACGGCCCGAAGCAGAGAGGTCTTCCCCGCCCCGTTGGGTCCGACCAGGCTGACCAACTCGCCTTCCTCGACCCTCAGGCTGACCTCGTTGAGGACCATGGCCCGGTCGTAAAGCACGGTCAAATCTTTGACTTCAAGATACAAGGCGGTCCACCCCCTTGCCGATGTAGGCTTCGATGACCTGCTGGTTTTGGGTGATCTCCTCAGGCGTGCCCGCAGCGATTATTTCCCCGAAATTCAGGACGATGACCCGGTCGACTATGGGCATCAGATCGGACAGCTTGTGTTCGACGATGAGCATGGCCGGGCCTTCGCTGTGCAGGCGGCCAAAACGCCCACCCTTGTGCAGCCTTTTCAGGGACCGGGCGATCAGGGCCGTCTCGGCCGGGTTGAGTCCGCCGAAAGGTTCGTCCAAAAGGAGCAGTTCCGGTTCGGTGGCGATGGCCCGGGCCAGCTCGAGGCGTTTGAGGTCGCCGTGGGACAGGACCGAGGCCGGCTCCAGGGCCAGGTCGGCGATGCCGCAGAATTCCAGAGCGTCCCTGGCCCGGATTTCGGTGGTCTTGACCCATTCGCCTTTCCTTTTGGACCGCGGGGAGAGGCAGGAGACCATGACGTTGGCCAGGACCGGCAGGTGGCGGAAGGGTTTGACCACCTGGAAGGTCGAAGCGATGCCCTGATTGATGATTTCCGGAATCGGCCGGTGGGTAATATTTTTACCCTTGAACCGGACCTTTCCCGACGATGGCCTCAGGATGCTGGTAATAAGGCGGATCAGGGTGGTCTTGCCGGCGCCGTTGGGGCCGATCAAACCGACCATTTCATTTCGGCCGATCTGGAAATTGACTTGGTTGACCGCGGTCAAGCCGCCGAAAACCTTGCTCAGGTTCTCCACTTCCAGAAAAGGCGGGGACATATCAAAGCTCCTCTTCCCTGAGTTCGCGGCGGGAGACCTTGCCGATGTCCGTCTTGGGTATCTCGCCGACGAATTCTATAATCTTGGGAATCTTGTAATGGGCGAGTTTGTCCTGGCAGTATTCGGTTATATCCGCTTCCGAGAGCTTGCCGCGGGCGTCGGATTCGAGGACCACGAAGGCCTTGACGTTTTCTCCGACCTTGATGTCTTTAACCCCGACCACCCCGACTTCGCTGATGTTGGGATGAGTCTTCAAGACTTCTTCCACTTCCCGGGCGTAAACCCGAAGCCCCTTGTATTTGATCAGGTCACGCTTGCGGTCGTAGATGTAGAAATAGCCGTCTTCTTCCATCCGGGCCAAGTCGCCGGTCCGCCACCACCGAAGGCCGTCGACAACCGCCTCGCACTCCTTGGTGGCTTTAGGGTTTTTCCAGTAGCCTGGGGTGACCTGGGGACCGCTGACGACCAGCTCCCCTATTTCGCCGGCCGGAAGATAAATATCTTCTTCCGGATCAAGGATGGCGGCCAGGGTATTGGGAATGGGAACGCCGATCGACCCGATCTTGCCCCGATTCAGCGGGCTGCCGTGGCTCATGGCCACCAGCTCGGTCATGCCGTAATTATCGTGGATGGGCACGCCGGTCCGCTCCAGCCAATCCCGGGCCGTGAATTCGTGGAGGGCGTCGGCCCCGGAGCCGATCATTTTCAGCTTGTCCCAGTTGACCATATCCGTCTTTTTATAATCCTTTAAAAATTCGTAGATCGAGGGGGCGCCGATAAAAAAAGTGACCTTGTATCTGGCGATGGAATATAAAATTTCGTCCGGGTCGGGCGTGGTGACCACAATCAGGCTGGCCCCTTGAAGAACGCCGTCTAGCAAGGCGGTGAACTGGCCGCCAGCGTGGTAAAAAGGCATATAGCCCATGAGGACTTCCCGGCCCGCCTCGAAAAAGGGGAAGAAGGCGTGATATTGAACGAAATCGGCCACCACGTTGCGGTGGGTGATCATGACCCCCTTGGGCGGACCCGTAGTCCCGCTGGTATAAGGCAGAGTCAGGACGTCATCGGGTTTAATATCGGTTTTGGGGGGATTGGGCGGATAACTTTTGATCAGGTCTTGGAAATGATGAAAGCCTTCCTTTTTGTAAATCTCCGGGGAAGGCGCGGCCATTTTTTGATAGACGCCCCTGAGGATCGACTTGCCTAGGAGCTTTTTGGTGGCCGGCAAGGATTCACTGATGTTGGTTAGAATTACATTTTTTAAATCCACCCCGGTCTTTTCCACGCCTTCGTAAAGGATGTCCTGGCAGATGATGGTCTCGGCCCCGCTGTCCAGAAGCTGATGTTTGATTTCACTGGATACGTAGACCGGACTGATGGGAGTGATGACGGCCCCTATCTTCTGCACGGCATAGTAAGCGATGATGTGTTCCGGGGAATTCAGCAGCAGCAAGGCCACCCGGTCGCCTTTTTTGACGCCCAGGCCGGCCAGGGCCGCGGCCAACCGGTCGACCTTGTCCCGTAATTCTTTGAAACTGATCTTTTTCCCATAAAAAATAACCGCCGTTTTTTCCGGCCACTTCTCCGTCGATTCGTTAAAGAGCTGGTCGACCGTCTTATCGGGCACCTTTATTTCAGCCGGCACTTCAGGGGGATAATTTTTAAGCCAGGGTTTCTCTGTATATACGGATTTCATGACGATTGCTCCTCAGGCCTTATTGTTTCCTTCCTTTCAAAACGCAAAGGGGCCCGGCAGGCTCGGCAGGTCCGGCGATTGGCCGCATTGACCAGTTTACACCGGGGGCATTTGACTTCGATCTTATCCCGGACCCAAGTATTCAAGCCTTCCGGCATAAATAGAAGGATGACGATTAAAACCAAGGCGAAAAAGATGAATCGGAATTCTTCGGCGACCGGGTGCACACTGAAAGCTTCCAAAAGCGGGAAAAGAATGTAGACGCCAGCCACCGCGCCGTAAATGGTCCTGATGCCGCCGAAAACCGTCCAGAGGATGGGCTGGAAGGAAAAGAAAAGCTCCAAAGTCGACGGCCCGGTGATCCTCATGAAGTGGGTGTAAAGTCCGCCGGCGATGCCGGCGAAGACGCCGCTGACGGCAAAGGCCAATAACTTATATCTGGCCGTGTAAATTCCGGAGACCCTGGCTGAAATCTCGTCTTCCCGGAGGGCGTGGAATAAAATGCCCGTTCTTAAATACTTGCTTTCGGCGTCGGTCAATTTGGACATGGCGTAGACCGAGCCCATCATCACCAGCAAGGTGATGTAATAATCATAAACGCGGCTCCCCGACAGAGAGGCTATGTTGTACAGCCCCAGTTCCCCCCCGGTGTAATTCGGGAACATATAAATTATCCCGGTCAGAATCACCGGAAAGGACAGGGTGACCAGGGCCAGATAAAAGCCGCGCAGCCTCAGGGCCGGCATGCCGGCCAGCAGACCGATGACCACCGCGGCCACTCCCCCGACCGGAATAGTCAACCAAGGACTCCAACCGAGGTAGATGTTGAAAAAAGCCGCGGTATAGGCGCCCACGCCGAAAAACAGGGCGTGCCCCAGGCTAAGTTGGCCGGCGTAACCGGCCAGAAGGTCCCAACTGGCTGAAAAAATGGCGAATATGGCTGCAAGGATCAGGATGCGCAGCACATAGGGTTCCGTGGTGATTATGGGGACCGAAAAGAGTAAAATGATAAATAAAAGAGCGATTATCCGTCCGGGTACGGCCAGGACCTCGATCTTGAACTGCTGATACAACCAGACCAGGTAATAGCTCACAGCCGTTCCTCCTCGAAGACCACCCCGAACAGGCCTTCAGGCCTGAGCAGAAGGACCAGGACCATCACCGCCAGGGAGACGGCTCCTTTGAGGAACGAGCCGCCCTGGATCAAAAAGACCACGGCCGTCTCGGCAAAACCCAGAATAAAGGCGGCGATGACACTGCCTTTGACGCTGCCCAGACCGCCTAAAACAACGGCGGCCAGAACGATGGTCAAGGGGTGTATCCACATGAGGGGATGGACCATTTCTATGGGGGCGATGACCACGCCGGCGATCCCGGCCAGGGTGATGGAGAGGCCCACGGTGATCATGCAGATCAGACTCACGTTGATCCCCATCAGATTGGCCGCCTCCGTGTCCTGGGCCACGGCCCTGATGGCTTTGCCCAGGTTGGTTTTTGATAAAAGCAGCCATAACCCGATAAGGACCACTAGGATGACCCCGATGGCCAGGAAATTTTGGTATAAAACCCTGGTCCCGCCGATGCGGACAAAGCCGGGAATAAAGGCCGAGACCCGCTTATAATCGCCCCCGAAAATTATCAGCAAGATTTCTTGAAACATCATGGCCAGGGCCACGGAAATAATCATGACCGCCGTGCTCTGTTCCTTGATCCGATCAAACAAAATTTTGTAAATCAACATGCCGAAAGCGCCGGTGACCAGGACAGCCGCGGCGGCCACGGGCAACAGAGGCAGGCCGCCCAAGCCGGTCGAAGCAAAAAACAAAAAAGCGCAGACCATGTAGAAGGCCGTATGGGCCATGTTAAGTATTTTGGCCACTCCAAAGGACAGGGCGAAACCGACCGACAAAACCGCGAAAATCCCGCCGAGCAAAATCCCGTTGATCAGAATTCTCAAAACCACCTGGGGCCCCCTTTGAGATATTCCTCTTGTTTAGTTAAAACCAGGGCGAGGTCCTCTCTCAGGGCCCGCCCCGGTCAAAAGCGACAGGGAATTATTTACCCTTGTCTTTCAAGTGTGAGATCACCCAAGGTGGGAATTTAAATTCGCCGCTCCCCGGATACTTGACGCCCTCGTATCCGGGGACGCCGAAGGCCGGATCGCCATTGGGCCAAATCACCGCCTGTTGTCCGGCCTGCCATTGAGTCAGGACCCAGGTGGTGTAACCGGGCTTCCAGACAAACTCATGGGGAAATTGATCGTCTGTGGGGGTAAAGGCCAAGCGTCCCTGGGCGCCGACATAATCGGTCTTTTCCAGCTCGGCCACCAATTTGTCGCTGTCCAGGCCGCCGGCTCGCTCGATGGCTTCTTTAACCAGGAACAGAGCATCGTAGGACTGGGAGACCCACATCGGGGTATCACCGTATCTTTCAAAAAATTTATTGTAAAAAGGTATGGTTTTGTCGGTGATTTTGATCCGGGCGAACGGACTCATGGATATATTGTATTCACATTTGCCGTTGGTGTCTTTCCAATGTTTCCATCGTCCCGATTCAATGTTGGCCCCTACGGGGACAGCCGGGACCTGGAGCTCCCCCCACTGCCGGCTGGCGGCGATGCCCACCGGCGAGGAAAAAAGCTGAAAGATGATGTGGGCTCCCGCGCCTTCTATGGCTTCCAATTCCGCCCTGACGTCGGTAGCCACCGCCGAAGGCTGCCAGACCCCGGCCAATTCGGCCCCCATTTTCTCCAACATGGCCGGAACAGCCTTGATCAAAGGTTCCCAAGTGAGAATCTTTTCGGCGAAGACCGCCACTCGCGGTTTCTGGACGCCCAATTCGGCCCTCATCTTTTTAACGGCCATGTCCACACTGATGACGCCGATTTGAGCGGTCCACTTGCCGCTGATACAGGCCCGGAAAAAGTACTTGTACCGGTTGTAATCCTTGGCCACCCTGACGGTAAGTTCGGGCGAACCGCCTGCCGAGGTCAAGAAAACGATCTTGTTGTCGGCCATCACTTCCTGTTGGGCCAGAATAGATTCCGACCTGATGCCGCCGATCACCAAAGCCACCTTCTCCACGGTCACCAAACGCTCCATGGCGTTGACCGCATCGACCACGCTGAGGAAACAGTTGTCATCCGCCTCGACCAGCTCGATCTTGTGGCCGACCCCGCTTACGTTGATCCCGCCGGCGGCGTTGATCTCTTCGGCGGCCATGGTCGCGCCCCACAGAATCTGCTGGCCGTAGATCAACTTCATCGGACCCATAACGCCGATTTTGATGGTCTTTTCGGCCGCAATCAGGTAAGCGGGCGTCAGTATTAAAATAACCGTCAAGGCCGCCAGAAACCATAGGCAAAAACGACTTGATTTTCCCCTCGGCTTTTTCATGTTCCCCTTCCCTTCTGTAATTTGGCCCAGCCGCGCCTCTCAGGCCGGGAGTGGTCCCCCCAGTCACCTAAAACTTGACACTCCCGACCCCCGGGAAGCCTCCGTTTTCCCCTTTTGTCTTGGCTCAGGCCCGGCCGTTGATTCTATTTGCTTTTCTTTTGCCAGTATTCGACCACCCAAGGGGGTATCTGGTATTCGCCCGTGCCCGGATATTTAATGCCGATAAATCGTTTGTCGCCCATGGCCGCATTGCCGTCGGGCCAGACCACGGTCCATTTGCCGTCTTGCCATTGGGCGGCGGCCCAGGTTAAGTAATCAGGCCGCCACAAGAATTCGTGGGGGTTGGGGTCGTCGACCGGCGTGAAAACCATTCGCCCCTGGGCTCCCACGTAGTCGGTTTTTTCCAAGCCTTCGACCACTTTGTCGCTGTCCAAGGTATCGACTCTTTCAATGGCTTCCTTCAATAAATAAAGAGCGTCATAGGACTGGGCCACCCACATGGGCATGTCTTTGTATCTTTCAAAGAATTTGTTGACGAAAGGCAAGGTCTTTTCCGTGACGGCCACCGGCGGATAGGGGCTGCCGAACATCTGATATTCGCAAAGGCCGTCGGTGTCGGCCCAATGTTTCCAGCGGCCGGCTTCGACGTTTACCCCGCACGGAACGGCCGGAATCTTCAACTCGCCCCACTGACGGCTGGCCGCAATGCCCACCGGACCGGAAAACATCTGGTAGATAATGTGGACGTCAGCGCTCTCCATGGCCTCCAACTCGGCCCTGACGTCCGTGGCCATGGCCGAAGGCTGCCAAACCCCGGCGTATTCCATGCCCATTTTTTCCAGAATACCGGGCACGGCCTTGATCAGGGGCTCCCAGACCAAGATTTTTTCGGCAAAGACCGCCACCCGCGGTTTTTCGACGCCCAGTTTTTCTTTGAGTCTTCTCCCGGCCATCTCGACGTTGATCAGGCCCAAGTGAGACGTCCAGCGGCCGCTGAAGCCGGAACGGAAGAAATATTTATACCGATCATAGTTTTTGGCCACCCGGGCCGTAGCTTCCGGAGAACCCACGCCCGAACTCATGTAGATTTTTTTATGATCGGCCATAACCTCCTGCTGGGCGATGACGGCTTCGGACCTGACCCCGCCGATGACAAAGTCGACCTTGTCCACGGTGATAAGGCGCTCCATGGCGCTGGCCGCGTCCACCACGCTCTGCAGACAATTGTCATCAGACTGGACCAGCTCGATCTGACGAGCCGCCCCCTTAACCTTGACCCCGCCGGCCGCGTTTATTTCTTCGGCGGCGATGGAGGCCCCCCACCAGGTCTGTTGGCCGTAAATAAACTTCATCGGGCCGATAATGCCGACTTTGATCGGGGCCTCAGCCAACGCACTTGCGGGAAGAAAGAGAATGGACAGAATGAAAAAGACCGACCAGCCTGTCCACCATTTCCGGGTGAACTTGAAATCATGGAACATCTTTACCAGCCTCCTTTATGATATCGGCCCAAACCCGGCAATTCATTTGTGAAAACCTTGGTTAAGGGACGTTTGTTTTCAAAAAAGTTTTGCTTCGGCCTGAAAAGAACAGAAGCGCCAGAGGGTTTTGAAGGAAAGTTGCCGCCGGTTCTTTTGTTCCCCTTACTTTATAGAGAAACACACCTCAGCCGCGGAGGTTGTCTCCGGCAACCAGGTTGACGTTATGCTTTCAATCAAATTCAGTCAAGCCAAAAGGTTGCCGGAGGTCTCGCCGATTCAGGACAACCATCTCTTTCTGCGCCGGTAGTGCTTGACCTCCTTGTAGCTCTTGCGTTGGCCCACGTTGCTCAAGCCCAGATAGAACTCTTTGATGTCTTCGTTTTCTTTCATTTTGTCGGCCGGGCCGTCCAGGACGATCCGGCCGTTTTCCATGACGTAGCAATAATGGGCGATGGCCAGGGAAACGGCCGCGTTCTGTTCCACCAGGAGGATGGCCGCCTTGTTTTCCTTGTTGATGCGCTCGATGATGCTGAAGATGGAGTGAATGACCAGGGGGGCGAGTCCCAGGGAAGGCTCATCAAGCAGCATGATCCGGGGCGAAGACATCAGGGCCCGGCCGATGACCATCATCTGCTGTTCGCCGCCGGACAAGTAGCCGCTGGTCCGGTTTTTCATTTCCAAAAGAATGGGAAAGTAATCATAGACTTCGGCCAGCCGACGATGAATCTCTTTTTCCCCGCCGTCGCCCACGAAGCCGACCCGCAGGTTTTCCTCGACGGTCATGTGCTGGAAGACGCGGCGGCCCTCGATGACCTGGACGATGCCCTTGCGGGCGATCCGATGGGCCAACTCGTTATGGATTCTTTCCCCGTCAAAGACAATCTCGCCGTCGGTCACTTGGCCGGACTGGGACCGGAGCAAACCGGATATGGCCTTCAACGTGGTCGATTTCCCGGCTCCGTTGGCCCCCAGTAAGGTGACGATGCGGCCTTCATGGACTTCAAGGGAGACGCCTTTGAGAACATGGATGACCTTATGGTAAAAGACGTCGATTTGGTTGACCGTTAAAATTTTAATAACCTCCCCAGTCCAGGCCTGAGACGCAACCCAAGCCGGTCAAGTATTCGTTGCCGACCCGAAAAGCCTGGTCAAGCCTCCGGCGGCCTAAACTGCCGGAGGCGAATCCGGGGTTAAACAACCCGGCTTAGCGGAATTGGGCCGGTCTTAGGTCGGGGCACTCAAAAAACGTGCCCTTGGGATCCCCGATATAGACCAGTTTGCCGTTCTTGATGGTGTTGGCCAAAATCCACGGCGGGGTCCGGCGTTTATCCGTAAGGGTAATGCGCATGATGCCGTCCATGGGCATGAAGTCGGTCACCCGGTTCAGCTCATATTTGATGGATTCCACGTCGACCTTGTCCCAACCGACCCGAGCCGCGGCCTTGCCCACCACCTCGCGAACCAGCAAGGAGTAAGTAAAGCCCAGGGTGTAAAAAATAGTCCTTTCTTTGGCCGACCGGTTGTTCTTTTTCATGATCTCATCGATTTTTTTGATGCCCGAATGTTGCTCATCAAAAAAAGAACGAGCCGGGTTGCCGATGATGGAACCCTCGAACAATTCGGGCTTCATGGCCGCCACCATTTCCAGGGCGGTGTTGGCAACCAGGGTGATGTTCATACCCAGTTCCTTGGCTGTTTTAACAATAGCCAAGTATCCTCCACCGACGATGCAACTGATGATCCAGTCCGGGTTTTTGGCCCGGATACGAACCATCTGGGTGGTCACGTCCGCGTCCCGGATGCCGAAAAGTTCGGTGGCCACCAGGTCAACCTTAATTTCCTTGAGGAAATTCTCGAATTCCGGGTTGACGATGGCCCGGCCGTAGCTGGTGTCCCAGGTCAGAATGGCCGCCCGGGGATTCCGCTCTTCCTTCCACAGGTCACGGGCCACCTTGACGCCAGCCGCAATCATCTCCGGGTAAAGGTTATAGGAGCCGTAGGAATTGGCCTGGGGATAGACTGATTCGATGTTAGGCCCGCCGATGCCCACGATTTTGTCCTGAACGAGTTTCTGATGAACGGCCTCAAAAGTGGAAGCATGCCAAAACCCTATAATGTGCAACTTCGGCTTCATGCCGGCCAGTTCGGCGTATTGCTGGAGGCCTAAAGACGTCTCACCCTTGTTGTCCCGGACGTGGACCTTCATCGGGACGCCGTCTATCCCGTTGAGTTCTTCGTTAATATAATTGACTGCATCGACAACCCCCGGACCGGATGGGCCGACCACCGCGGCGTAGGGACCGGTCAGGTCGGCCAGCAGGCCGATGGGGAAATGGTCCGGCTTGGCCTGGGCCGCCGCCGGAAGATTAAGGATCAAAGCCAAAAATACGGTGATTAAAAATCCCAACCTGATTGGTTTCGCTTCCAGCACTTTCATTTGTCTCTCCTCCTTAGGCTTAAAAAAAGCCGGTAAGTTTTTGTTCCCCACGGCCCTAATAAGAAAAGGGCCAGCGCCGATAAAAATGTTTGAAAATCTCCCAACGGTGAGCCAAGCCCAGCGGCTCAAAAATCAAAAAGACCAGGATGGCCAAACCGAAGATCATGTGGCTGGCCCCATTTTTGATGGCCCCGGCGATATATTCCGGGAAAACAGCGGCGAAAAGGGGGCCAAGCCACTGAACCACCAGTTCCAAAACTCGGATGAAGACGACCCCGAAGACCGTGCCGGGCACCGAACCCAGCCCGCCGACAATGATCATGCCCAAATACCAAATGGATTCACGCAGGGTGAAGAAATCCACGCTGACCGCCCCGACCCAGAGGGCGAACATACAACCGGCCAGACCGGCGTAAAGAGAGCAAATGAAAAAAGAAAGGAGCTTGTAACGGTAAATTTCCACGCCCATGATTTCGGCGGCCAGATCGTTGTCTCTGATGGCCACGAAGGCCCGTCCTATTTTGGAGCGGGCCAGATTCCTAGTCAGGTAGATGACGACCAGCGTGAAAAACATGATGACATAATAAATGTGAGCTTGAGTAGTCAGGGTCAGGCCGAAAAATTTGGCCGGAGCAATCTGGATCGATGATGTTCCGCCGGTCAGGTCGGGCCTGATGTTGATGATGGACCAGGGGATGATGAACTGGGCGGCCAGGGTGGCCATGGCCAGGTAAAAACCCTTGATCCGAAGGGAAGGCAGACCGAAAACCATGCCGGCCAGGCCGGCGGCCAGGATGCCCAAGGGCAGGGCCAGCCAGAAGGAAAAATTAAGATGGTTCATGAACAACATCGAAGTGTAAGCGCCGACAGCCATGAAAGCCCCTTGCCCCAACGAAACCTGCCCGGTCAAACCGGTCAGCACGGTCAGTCCCAAGGCGCTGATCACGGAAAGAGCGATCAAATTTATGGTGGTGATAACCGGCCCGCTGACCAGGGACGGCACAAAAGCCAGAAAAATAACCGCGGCTATGGTCAGGGACCACTGAGTGGGCGTCCTGATAATGGCGATGTCCTTTTTATAGCTGTCATCGAATGTTCCGCAGGGTCTCCACATGACCGGCTTAGATCCTTTCTTTTTTCGCCCAAGAGGCCTTCCGGTTTAAATACAAGGACCAGGAGCAGGAGAATATAGGCGGAAATTTCGCCTATTCTGGGGTCGATAAATCCGCCGACCAAAGCCTCGATGACGCCCACGGCCAATCCGCCGAGCACGGCCCCGACAATGGATTCCAGGCCGCCGAATATCACGGCCGGGAAGGCCTTCAGGGCGATCAGCGGGGTGGCCGAAGCGGTGATGCCCAGGCGATTGCCTAAAAGCAAGCCGGATAAACTGCCCAGAATGACCGCGATGATCCAAGTGACGGCAAAAATGACGGTGATGTTCACCCCGCAGGACATGGATAGCTCATGGTCTTCGGAAATGGCCCTCATCCGAAGACCGGTGCGGGTCTTCAAAAAGAAATAGCCCAGGATGATTAGGGCGACCATGGTAATGACGAAAGCCCAGAGAAGCTCGTGGGAGATCACCACCGGGCCCAACAGGATGGTCCGGCCCGGCAGCATGCCCGAAGGGAAAGTCAGGGTGTACCCGGTCCAAACCATGAGAATCAGGCCGAGAAGAATACTGGACAGAGCCAGGGTGGCCATAATGATGGTCAAGATCGGCTGTCCGAGCAAGGGCCGGAAAACGAGGCGTTCGACCAGGAAGCCCACGATGACGGCCATAGTCAGGGCGCCCAGAAGGGCCAGCCAGAGAGGCAGCTCGGCCCAGACCACGAAGGAATAACAGATCAATCCGCCCAAAACCATCAACTCGCCCACCGCAAAGTTGAAAATCCTGGTGGATTTATAGACCAGGACGATGCTGACGGCGATTAGGGCGTAAATGCCCCCGGTCAAAATCCCTGTGGTCAAGAACTGGAGAAAAAGCAAACCAGCCCTCCTTTAGACCTGATTAACCGTGATGGTGCTTTTGGTCGTCCCGGTGCGGCCGTCCCGGTAGGTGATCTGGGAAACGACCTCGACCTCTCTGGTCTCACCGAAAATGCCGTCCAATAGCTCTTTAAAACGCTCCTCGACAAAAGTCCGGCGCAACTTGCGGGTTCGAGTCATTTCCGCCTCATCCGGGTCGAACTCCTTGTGTAAATTGATGAATTTCTTGATTTGAGAATGTTCGGGCAGAACATCGTTGATCTTGGCGATCTCTTTTCTGATCAATTCGATCACCTGGGGTTTTTGAGACAGGTCGGTGAAGGTGGTGTAAGGAATCTTGTTGGTCTCCGCCCAATGGCCCACATTGTCCAGGTCGATATTGATCAAGGCCCCGATAAAATCCTGGTCGGGGCGGCCCAAGGCCAGGGCGTCTTTTATAAAGGGGGAGAAGCGCAGGCGGATTTCGCAGAACTGGGGCGAAAATTTCTTGCCGCCGGCGATGGTCACCAGGTCTTCCATCCGATCCATGACCACCAACTGGCCGTCTTTGTCGATGTGACCGAAATCCTCCGTATAGTACCAGCCGTCTTTGACTTTTTCGGCCGTCTTTTCAGGCTGCTTGAAGTACCCGGAAAAGAGGTTGGGGGTCTTGATGATTATTTCCCCTTCATCCGAAGTCCTGATTTCCACCGCAGACATAGGCGGACCGCAGGTTTCCGGCTTGATGTGATCATCCCGATGGCAGGTGACGATGCCCACTTCGGAACTCCCGTAAAGCTGCTTGACCGTGACCCCGATGGCCAGAAAATAACGGAGCACATCCGGACTGACCGCCCCGCCGCCGGTATACCCCACCCGGGTCTTGCGCAAGCCCAAGTTGTCTCTCAGGTTCCGGAAAACCAAGAGGTGGGCCAATTTAAAAAGCAGGGCTTGGCTCGAACCGGGCCGGAGGCCTTTCATCCGCAAATCGGCCATTTTGTATCCGATCTTCAGGGCGGCGTTGAAAAAAAGCCGGTGCAGCCAGCTCGAATCCAGCATCTTGACCTGGATCGTCCGGATCAAACCTTCCCAAAGCCGGGGCCCGAAAAAGACGACCTCCGGCCCGATCTCCCGGATATTTTGCTGAACTGTCTCGGGCTTTTCCGGAAAATTGGCCCGCATGGCGTAAATGAGAGTGCAGGCCACGAAAAGCTGCTCGGCGATCCAGGCGATGGGCAGGAAGGAGAGGTATTCCTCGTTTTCCTGGAAATTGTTGACTTCATTGAGGCCTTCGGCCATGCCGATCAAAGACCGGTGAGTGACCATCCCGGCCTTGGGCAAGCCGGTGGTGCCCGAAGTGTAGAAGAAGACGGCCAAGTCATCGGCCTTGGTCCTGGCCACGCATTCTTCGAACAAGCCGGGATTTTTTTCGGCCGCGGCCCGGCCGATTTCCACCATCCGGTCGAAGCTCAACAAATCCGGGTGGTGATATTTCCAGAGACCTTTGGGGTCCCAATAGATGATCTTTTCCAGCTCCGGCAGCTTGTCTTTGATCTCCAGGAATTTGTCCACCTGCTCCTGGTCCTGGCATACGGCGAAGCGTGAGCCGGAATGGCCGGCGTAATGCTGGACTTCCGGAGGAGTGCAATCGGCGAATATGCCCACCACGGCCGCCCCCGCCGCCTGAGCCGCCACTTCGAACCAGTAGACGTGCGGCTTGTTTTCGCCGATGATGGAGACCCGGTCGCCCGGCCGGAGGCCGAGATCAAGGAAGGCCAGGGTCAGGGCCCGGACGATTTCGTAATAGTCGGCCCAGGTGTAACTCTCCCAAATGCCCATATTCTTTTCACGGATAGCCACATTGTCGGCCCCGTATTTACGGTAGTTCCTCAGCAGCAGCTTGGGCAGAGTGTCCGCGTTTCCCTGGGCCGAGCCTCCCCCTCTTTCAGGCGCTTGTCTTTCCGGTGCTGAATTCATTGCTGCCCCAGATAGGCCTTGATGACCTTTTCGTCGTGTTTGACGGCCGATGGGGGCCCTTCGGCCAGTTTTCTGCCAAAATCAAGGACCACCACCCGGTGGGCGATGTCCATGACTACGTCCATGTCGTGTTCGACGATAATGATGGGGATATGTTTAAGTTCCTGAATATCCAGAATAAATCTGGCCATGTCCTCTTTTTCTTCCACGTTCATGCCAGCCATGGGTTCGTCCAGGAGCAGGAGTTTGGGCTCCAGAGCCAGGGCCCGTCCCAGGTCCACCCTTTTCCGGAGGCCGTAAGGCAGAGACTGGACGATCTGGTAGCGGATTTCCTCCATTTCCAGCAGGTCGATTATCTGTTCGACCATGTATCTGTTGCGTATCTCTTCATCCCTGGCCCGGCCGAAAAAGAAACCGCCGGATAAAGGTCCGTAGTTCAAGTAGATGTGCCGGGCGGCCATCAGGTTGTCCAAGGCGGTCAAGCCGGTGTAAAGTTCGATGTTTTGGAAGGTTCTCGATATGCCCAGTCTGGCCCTTTTGGCCGGGGGCAACCGGGAAATATCCTGTCCTTCGTAAAAGATGCTGCCCAGTTGAGGATGATAAAAACCGCTGATACAGTTAAGGAGGGAAGTCTTGCCGGCGCCGTTGGGTCCGATCAGGGCCAGGATCTCGTCTTCATAGACATCGAAAGATACGTCGGCCAGGGCCTGGACCTTGCCGAAACTGAGAGAGACATTTTCGGCCCTCATTTTCACTTTCCGACTTTCCATCCAGCAGCTTCCTTTCCGACCCGAAAGTTTAAATCCTCGCGGAAGTAGCGGCTCATCGCCGATCATGATCGCATTTAATCAGCGTAAAGATCTAATTTAATTATGTTTTAGCCCCAGGGACCTATAAAACCAAACCACTTTCTTTTGAGGAACTCACCATTAGAATAACATAAAAAAGTATAAACGGCCAGCCTCAACAATATATGCTTCACGTCTTGAACCATTAAAGGAATCCTGACCGCCGACAACTGACAGCTTACCGCGGACCACCTATTCCGCCAAAAGACTAACCGGGTTAATACGGGACCGCTAATGGTTTGGGTCCTCATTTTTCGGGTATTATGGACCTTGTTCAGCGAACCAGCGTCGACAGTAAGGAAAATTTACTTGTTTTATTAATTAAATAACACGTTTACATTTATGTTAGTAAAGATCACTTATTTTGTCAAGAAATTTTTTAGCCGCTGTTTAGAACGAATTTATATACCAAAATATTTTAATAAGTTAGCCGATAAAATTTTTTGATCCTCAGTCAGGTTGCCCAAACACCACCACTCGCTTCCAGATCAAGCCCGATCAACCGTTTAATTTATCGTGGCATCATACGTGATATTATTATTAAAATACGCCATTTCCCCCTGAAAACGGGGACGGCCCAATTTGAATCTTGGCATAATATTAAATTAGGCCGAGGGACGCCTAAAGGGTCGCCTCGGCCTAATGTCAGACAAGACAGATTGCCCGGCCGGATTCTATCTTGTCCCCTGATATCAAGACAAAATACACCTTATGACATCCAGCGTTTTCTTCGTTTGTAATGCTTGACCTTTCTGAAGTCCTTTTTCTTGCCCGCGCTGCCGATGCCAAGATAAAATTCTTTGATATCCTCGTTTTCCAGAAGTCTTTCCGCCCGGCCATCCATGACGATGCGGCCGTTCTCCATGACATAAGCGTAATCCGCCGCCGAAAGAGCGGTGACAGCGCTCTGTTCGACGATGAGCATGGAGGTATTTTGTTCTTGACGGATGGCTTTGATGATCTCGAAAATTTCTTGCACCAAGATGGGGGCCAGTCCCAAGGAAGGTTCGTCAAAGAGCATCATCTCCGGCTTCTTCATCAGGGCCCGCCCGATGACGACCATCTGTTGCTCGCCGCCGGAGAGGTATCCGCAGACCCGGTTTTTAAGGCCCCTTAAAACCGGGAAGTAGCCATAAACCATTTCCAGGCGGCCCTGAAGGACTTCGGCCGAAACTCTGGAGCCGACGATAAGATTCTCTTCCGTAGTCAAATGGGCAAAGATGCGTCGGCCCTCCAGGACCTGCACTATGCCCATTTGGGTAATATCTTCCGGGTTCCCGTTTTCGATGCGCCGGCCTTGGTACTCGATGAAACCTTCGGTCACCTTGCCTTGCTCGGTCTTGAGCAAACCGGATATGGCCTTGAGGGTCGTGGTCTTACCCGCACCGTTGGCTCCTAAGAGGGCGACGATCCGGCCGTCGGCCACTTCCATGGCCACGCCTTTCAGAACCAGGATGATGTTTTCATACTTGACTTCGACGTTGCTGAGGGTTAACACCGCCGATCCTTCCTGACTTCAGGGGAGCCCATTGATGAAATAATGATTTTGAGGGCGGGCGTTCCAGCCCGCCCCCTTTTTGATTCAACCGCTTCATGCTATTTCTTGAGCTGGTCCCTCCACCACTTGACATCCCGCTGATAATCTTTCAGCGGCGGGGGAGCCAGCCAATCCGTCAAAACCTCCAGAGACCCGTCGGGTGCAAATCGGGTCACCTTAACCTGGGAGTTGGCTTTATGGTCGGTGGGTGTATAGGTAATAGGAGCGAACATCCCTTGGCCGGTATAACCCCGCATGTCGTTTTCCAGGGTCTCCTTCAGGATTTTTCTGCCTTTCTTAATATCCTTGGTCAGTCCTTCATAACCCACCTTTTTCATGGCCCGGCGGAGCGCTTCACAAACCACATCCATTTCATTCCAGCCGATGAAAAAGGGCATTTCCGGCTTGGCCTGGCCCGGATACCATTTTTCCCATAGCTCGTTGAAAAGCTTAATGGCCGGGACATCGGCCTCATGCGCCCCGGAGGTCACGTTGCCCATGAGCGTCCCCACACCGCCCTGGCCCACGGCCTTGCGCAGTCCGGCTGAAGCCAGGAAGAAGGGAATGGATTGGATTCTATCCATCGACAGCCCCAAGGCATGTAAAGTCTTGTAGATAACCACATCGGCTCCGGGAGTAGTTCCCGTGACCAAGACATCGGCCTCGGCCTTGCGCAAGGCGTCCACATAAGTAGAGGCGTCGGCCAATTGGGGCGGGGTGTGCATATCCACGACGATGGGAATCTTTTTATTCTTCAGGTACTCTCTAAAATAGATGGCCACACTGTATCCGGCCTGGTTGTCGATGGTCAACAGACCCACATTGGGCGCTCTTTGCTCTTTTTTCCGCCAAACGTTTTCCAGCCACCACTCAAAAGCCGCGCCCCCGGTCTCACCCCAGATGGGCACAATTCCAAAATACCAGCCGCCCTCCAGAAAGACGGCCAGAGGTTCATCCAGGTACATGTGTCCGATGCCGATACGTTTGGCCATGGGGGCCATGGCGGCCGTGCCCGACGAATTAAGATTGAAGAAAAAGAGGACCTTGTCCACGTCGACGAATTTCTTGAAGGCCGCGATTTCTTTATCCACTTGGTACTGGCAGTCGGCCGCGATCAACTCCACCTTGACGCCTTCGATGCCGCCGAGCTCTTCATTCACGTAACGCTGGTAGGCTCTCTGTCCTTGTAAAAACGGGGCCGTAGCCGCGGACATCGGGCCGGTCTGGTCGCAGAGCGAGCCGATTTTGAAAACTTTTTCCTCGGCCACAGCTGTTGTGGAAAAGCTCAGGACCAAGCCCAGGGCCAAGCCCCACAGCAAAACTTTGACCAAGTTCCGGCTAAAATGTTTTGTCTTCATAACCTCCTCCTTATTTTTAAGGTTGAAGCCAAATTCATATCCGCCCTTGAAAGAATCACCTAGCTTTTCTTTCCCTCGCTCGGCGACTTTTCATTTATGAGTGGCCACATAAGGAAATGGCCACGTTCGATAATAGGTTTTGAAAATTTCCCAGCGGTGAGCCAACCCTCGGGGCTCGAAGATCAGAAACAGAACGATGACCAACCCGAAGATAATATTCTGGGCCGGGGCGATGAAATTGGTGGCGTTGGGATACATGGAGCCCAAGGACCCTATGGCCACGACTAAAAATTCTTGTAATAGGATAATCAGGATCACGCCGAAGTAGACCCCTGGAATGCTGCCCAGGCCGCCCACGATAAGATAACCCAGATAAAACATGGATTTGTCCAAGGTAAAGGCTTCCGGGAAGACGACTTGATGCCAATGGGCGTACAAGGAGCCGGCCGCGCCGGCGTAAACGCAGCATAGAAAAAAGGCGGCCAGCTTGTAGGCGGCCAGGTTCAAACCGGTGACCTCCGCAGCCAGATCATTGTCCCGAATGGCCACAAAGGCGCGGCCCATTTTGGTGCGCTTTATGTTGACCAGGAAAAAGTTACAAAGGATAAGGATGGACATGATCAAAATGAACCAATCCCGATCGGTCTCGATGGAGTGTCCGAAGAAATCAGGCGGCGAAGCCATGTGGCCGCCGGTGCCGCCGGTCAATCCGATAAAGACCTTGGAAATAAAATACATAATGATGATCTGGGCGGCAAAAGTGGCCATAATCAGGTAAAAACCTTTGATTCTCAGCGAAGGCCAACCGAATAAAATCCCGGCGCAGCCGGTGATCAAGGCGGCGCCGGGCAGGGCCAGCCAGTAGGAAAACCCATAATCATCGGTCAGAACAGCCGAGGCGTAGGCCCCGATGGCCATAAAAGCGGCCTGGGCGATGGAGAGCTGCCCGGCGAAGCCGGTCAGTATTTGGAGTCCCATGGCCGAGATCAGGGTGATGCCGATGAGGTTGGCCAGGCTCAAAATGTAGTTATTGGCCAAAACCACTATAGAGACCAAAACCAGAGCGATAAAAGCAGCCAGGACCCAATGCTCGCGATGCCTCAACACTGAAATTTCTTGTTGGTAATCCTGATTGAAAACCCCACAAGGCAGGTACATGGCTTATATCCTCTCAATTCGTTTGAGGCCGAAAAGACCATGCGGGCGAATCAGAATGATGATTAAGAGGATGAAAAAGGGGGCCACCTCTTTGATGCCTTTGAGATACGGTTCGAGGTACGCGCCGGCCAGGTTTTCCAGAATGCCGACCAAAATCCCCGCGGTGATGGCCCCGCCGATGGATTCCAGCCCCCCCAGGATAACCACCGGCAGAACCTTCATGCCGATTATTCCCAGACCGCAGAAAACATAGGTAATCAGGCCCAGAAGTATGCCGCCCACGGCGGCCACCACGGTGCCGATGCCCCAGGCCAGGCTGTAGGTCAGCTTGACCCTGACCCCGGCCGCCTGGGCCGCCTGCTGGTCGTCGGCCACGGCCCTCATGTCCACGCCGGTCCGGCTGAAGCGGAAAAATAGCAGTAAAATAACCATCATGACCGTGGCGACGATAAAACTCCAGATCAGTTCCTGGGTGAAACGCATACCGAACATCTCAAAGGCCTGGGCGGGCAGGACTTTAGGGTAAGCGTAATTCTCCGCCCCCCAGATAAAAACGACTAGGCCGTCCAACAGCCAAAGCAGGCCGAAGGTCATCATAATCACGCCCAGGTGAGGCTGGCCGATCATGGGGCGGAACAAAAAACGATCTAAAAGCATGCCTAGGAAAAAGGAGAGGACAATGGTCAGGGGCACCGCCAACAAAAAAGGGAAACCGATTTGGACGCTGAAGAGGTAACAGACAAAGGCCCCGATCATGACCAAGCTGCCCTGGGCCACATTAAGCACGCCGGTGGACTTGTAAATGATGACGAAGCCCAGGGCGATCAGCCCGTATATGGAGCCTAAAAAAGTCCCGCTGATCATATAATATATTAAGTCCAGCATACTAATTCGTTAATCCTCACAATAGGCGATACGGACGTCCGTTTTGGTCACCGACTTTCGGCCGTCCTGGTAGACCACGGTCGTCTCGACCGGAAAACGGTCGAGGTTCGAGTAGATAGCCTCGATCAAGGCTTGATATTTTTCTTCCACAAAATGCCGGCGTATTTTTCGGCTGCGGGTCAATTCCTCTTCATCCGGGTCGAATTCCTTATTGAGAACCACATATTTTTTCATCTTGGACCTGTCCGGCAGATACCGGTTGACCTTGGCGATTTCTTCCCGAAGCAAGTCATAGGTTTCGGGTTTTTGAGACAGATCGGCGTAGGTCGTGTAGGCGATACCTCGCTTTTCCATCCAGAAACCTACGTTTTCATAATCCAGGATGATAATGACCGTGACGTATTGCCTGGTCTGATTGCCCAAAACCAGGCAATCCTTAATATAGGGGCTGAAGCGGAGCCTTATTTCGATATTTTCGGGGGCAAACCTATGCCCGTCGGCTAGTTGGCGAAAGTCGGACAGGCGGCCGAAGACGATGAGGTGACCGTTATCGTCGATATGTCCGCCGTCGCCATAATGGTACCACCCATCCCCGTCAAAGCATTTATCGGTAGCCTCCTGGCTCTTGTAATAACCGGAAAAAAGGGCCTCGCCCTTACATAGGATTTCACCATCCTCAGAGATTTTGACCTGGGCCCAGGGCAGGGGCCGGCCGCAGCTTTCCGCTCTGACGTCTCCATCTCGATGGCAGGTCAGGAGGGCCCCGGTCTCCGTGGAACCGAAACCCTGCTTAAGGTTGATGCCGATGGCCCGAAAGAACTTGATGATATCCGGGCTGATGGGAGCCCCGGCGGTATAGGCAAATTTGACGTTGCTGAACCCGATCATATCCCGGAGCTGCCTGAAAAAAATCCAATCGGCCAACTTGGCCAGGAATCTCCACCAGAAAGGAATTTTTCGGCCGCCGGCCCGCATCTCCTCGATTTTAACGCCGATGGGCATAGCCAAAAGGTATGACCATCGTTTGGGGCCGGCGGCTTCATTCAGGAGGGCCTGGATTTCGGAACAGAGCAGTTCCCACAAGCGCGGGGCATACATAATATAGCTGGGGCCGATTTCCCGGAGGTCGCTGCGGACGGTCTCCGGCTCCTCGGGGAAATAGACTTCAAATCCGGTCCAAAGTTGCCCGATGACGCCCAGAATCTGTTCGGCCGCCCAGGCCGGCATGATGATCGAGACGTATCGATCCTCAGGGGTGAGCGGATCGATCTTTCGCATGTCTTGAATGGCAATTAAATAACTTTTATAAGAAACCATGGCTCCCTTCGGCAGGCCGGTCGTGCCCGAGGTGTAAAGGATCAAAGCGATATCCTCTCCCTCACCTTGAGCGATGTTATGCTCGAACAAGTCTGGGTGTTCGTTCTCGTAGGCCCGGCCCAGAGCCATTAAATCCTCGATACTCAAGAGCGCCTCGTTTTTATAGAACCAGAGCCCCTTGTCGTCCCAATAAATGATTTTCCTGATTTGAGGCAATTCCGTCTGGATAGCCAGTATCTTATCCACTTGTTCCTGGTCGTGGGCGAAGACGAAGGTCGAATCGGAATTTTCAATAAAATATTTTACTTCAGCGGCGGTGCAGTCATTATAAATCCCTACGACCGCGGCTCCGGCCGCCTGGGCGGCCAGTTCGGCCCAGTACCACTCCGGGTCGTTCTCGCCGATGACGCTGACCTTTTCTCCTTTGCTCAACCCCAGGGAAATAAGCCCCAAAGAAATATGCTTGACGTGGTCGTAATAGTCCTTCCAGGTGTAGGTCTGCCAGATGCCCAGTTTCTTTCGACGCATGGCCGCTTTGCCGTCGCCGTATTCGAGGTATCTCTCGCGCAAGAGTTTGGGAAAGGTCAGGTGTTTGAGGTCAACCATGGGGTTACTTCCCTAAATAGGCCTTGATCACCTCCGGATGCGAGCTGATCTCTTGCGGGGTCCCTTCGGCCAGCTTTTCGCCGAAATTCAGCACCACGATACGATCGGCGATATCCATGACCACTTCCATATCGTGTTCCACCAGAAGGATGGTGGTTCCTTTGAGTTCATGGATGTCGATAATAAACCGGGCCATATCTTCTTTTTCTTCAAGGTTCATTCCGGCCATGGGTTCGTCCAGCAACAAAAGCTTGGGTTCCAGGGCCAAGGCCCGGGCCAAATCGACCCGTTTGCGAAGGCCATAGGGCAGGAAACCGACCATCTCATGGCGGATGGACTGCATTTCCATCAGCTCGATGATCTCTTCCACGGCCACCCTGTTTCTGATTTCTTCCCGGCGCGGTTTTCCGTAAAACAACAAACCTAAAAAAGGATTGTAGGAAAGATAAAGGTTGCGCGCCGCCATGATATTGTCAATGACGCTCATCCCTGTATAAATTTCGATGTTTTGAAAGGTCCGGCCCACACCCATTTGGGCGATTTTGTAACCCGGGAGACGGTGGATAGGCTGGTCCTGAAAAAGAATTCGGCCTTCATCCGGACGGTAAAAACCGTTAATGCAGTTCAGGACGCAGGTCTTGCCCGCACCGTTCGGCCCGATCAGGGCCAGGATTTCCCCCGGATAAATTTCGAAACTCACGTCTTTTAAGCTAAGAACGCCGCCGAAGCGCAGATAGACGTTTTGGAAGGAAAGCATGACCCTATCGGGGCGGCTCAATGGAACCTCCAGCGGCATTGGACGGACGCCCCCGTTATTGCCGGAGAATCGAAATGATCATAGATCGAGACCGGCGCCAGCCATTATCCTCAGTGAGCCCAGAGCGACAGTAAGGAAAATTTACTTGTTTTTTTAACTAAATATTAAGTCGGTTTTTATGTTAGTAAAGGTCACTTATTTTGTCAAGAAAATTTTAAACCGCCGGGACCTGTTATTTAATCCCGAACCAACCGCCGAACCTTTTAAAATCTTAGCCGATAAAATTTCTTGAAGCCCAGCCGGATTTTTAAGGCGGCCCGCTCCTCAAAGAAAAACCTCCGGCCGAATCCAAACAGCTTGGCCGGAGGTCGTTCCAGCGCAACCCCAAAAGGGTTATTTAAACCCCCAGCAGTTCCCGGGCTTTTCTCACGCCGTCGAAAGCGTCCTTGGCCGAGGCGTCCGCCCCAATCTTCTTGGCAAACTCCTCGGTGACCAAGGCGCCGCCGATGATGACTTTGACCCGCGACCTGACCCCGGCTTTTTCCAGGGCCTCAATCGTTACTTTCATGTTCGGCATGGTCGGCCCGATCAGAGCGGACATGCCTAAGAGCTGAGCCCCCTGCTCGACCGCTTCGATGAACTTCTCCGGCGGCACATCCACCCCCAGGTCGGTCACCTTGAACCCTGATCCGGAAAAGACCGCGGCGACGATGTTTTTACCGATGTTGTGGATGTCGTCCTTGACCGTGCCGATGGCGAACTGACCGATATAGTCAAAATTAGACGAACTCAGAATCGGCAGGATCAGGTCCAGGGAGGCGGTCATGGCCCGGGCCGACATGATCACTTCGGGCATGTAAACTTCCCCCCGGCCGAACAGTTCGCCGATTTCCGTCATCCCTTTAATCAGGCCCTGGTTCATGATTTCGGTGTAGCCCAGGCCCTGGTCCAGAGCCTGCTGAGTCAACTCTTTGGCCTTGGCCGCATTGCCTTCCTTGACCTTTTGTTCCAACTCCTGCAGTATGCTCATCCGCTTCTCCATTTTTCACTTTGACCGCCGCCCCGGTATTTCAACCGGGGCCCACAAGACTTGTCCGCCTTCATGCGCCGGTTGAGGAATAACTTCCTCGTCCGGCCTAGGCCGCTTATCGGCGCACTCCATACTGAAGGGCGGCGTCGATGAAATGCCTGACTTGATCCAAGGGAGCGTTCAGAGGTATCTGGCAGCCGGTCGAGCAGACGTACTTGGGATTACCGGCGGCCATGTCGTAACATTTCTTGACCGCTTCATAAATTTGCTCCTTGCTCCCTTCGGAGAAAATTTCGCCGCCTACGTTGCCCCGGATCATCATCTTGCCTTTAGCCGCTTCGAAGGCCTTTTGCAGAGAAGACGGGCCGTCCAGCTCCCACCAGTCGATAGGCAGTTTGGCGATCTCTTCCATAATAGGGTCGACGAAGCCGCAAATATGGAGGCCGACCAGTTTTTGGCCGCCGGCGGCTTCCTTGAGGGCGCTGAACATCTCCATCTCGTACGGAAAGACGAATTCCTTGTATATTTTCGGGGAAATGTTGCTGATGCTGGCAAAAGTGTCGGCGATGACTACGATGTTTACCGGCGTCTTTTGGATGATCTCCTTGGCCCGGGCCGTGGCCGCGTCGGTGGTCAGCCTCAACAGCTTATGGATGAACTCCGGTTCTTCAATCGTCTTGGCGATCCAGTCTTCCAGGCCGACCATCCGGGGGGAATCAATCATGGGCCCGAACATGGCCACCCGCGAGGCGTAATTCGGGGCCAGCTCGTTGATTTTGTTGATTGACCTGGTCAGGAGCTTGAGCCCCTCGATCTCGGAAACCGGGACGGCTTCCATATCATTAACCTGATCCAAGGTTTTGATCTTGCCGTCGCCCATTTCATCGGTCCTGGTTTTGAAGCGGTAAAGTTTATTGTACGGGAACCAGCCGAACATGTTTTGGGGAACGGTGATAATGTCCGAGGTGAAGTCGCTGACCGACTTGACCTGGATTTCAATAGCCGTGTCGATGTTGCCGAAATAGTCATTGGTGGTTTTGTTCATTTTGGGAGAATAATGCGGCCCGATATCCACGTTGAACAAACCACGATCAGGCCGATCGCCTTTCCAAGCCGCCATAACTCTGGCTTTCCCATTCATGCCCGTCATGAAAACACCTCCATGGTTTAATTTTTGACAGTATTTGAAACAACTATCCCTAAGGTCTTCCGAAATCCAAAACCGCCGGCGGGCGGCTTCATTCTCTTTGTTATAACGGGCGCTATGACTGCCTTTTTTCCGGCCGGGCGGGGGTTGGTCCGGCCGAGCCATAAACGACTGTTCGTTTTTATTCTCCCCAAAGAAAAACCTTTTATCCCAAAAAGACCAAACTTGCAGTCAGCCTCTAAATGAGGGTGATTTAAAAAATTTGATTCAATGTAGCAAAGAATCGCCGGTTAAACAAGCTTTTTCCCGAAAAAGCAGTCAAGCCCAGATTGCGCTTCCATCTGAAATTTTGTATTTTAGATTGTCGGGTTGGTTCCATAAAGGTAGAGCTCCAATTTCTCCAAGAAGGACGCAGGATCATGGCCGGCCCCAAAATTCCCAGCAAGATCGGCCGATACCGGGTGGCCCGTGAACTTGGCCGCGGCGGCATGGGTGTGGTCTATTTAGCCAAGGACCCGTTCATCGACCGCTTGGTAGCCATCAAGACCACCTTGAATCCGCCGCCGAAAGACCCGGTTAAATTTGAGGAATTCCAGCATTCTTTCTTTCGGGAGGCCCAAGCGGCCGGCAAGTTGGCCCACCCTAACATCGTGGCGGTTTATGACGCCGCCGTGGAAAACGAAGGCTGCTACCTGGTCATGGAATATGTGGACGGCGTCCCTTTAAAAGAGTTCTGTAATAAGGGGAACCTGCTGAGCGTGGACAAGGCGGTCAAGATCATCTTCCAAACAGCCAAGGCCCTGGATTACGCCCATCAGAAAGGCGTGATTCACCGCGACATCAAACCGAGCAACATTCTGGTTTCTAAAAACGGAGAGGCCAAGATTTCGGATTTCGGCATCGCCTGGACCGAGGGCACCTCGCCCCATCATCACGTCGAACCCTTGACCGGCTCGTTCAGCTACTGCTCCCCGGAACAGCTTCGCCGCGAAAAACTGACCACCCAGACCGACATCTTTTCCCTGGGCGTGGTCATGTACGAGCTTCTGACCGGGGTCAAGCCTTTCCAGGCCGACACGGAAATGGGGATCATTTTCAAGATTACCAACGAGCAGCCCGAACCCTTGAGGGCCCATCGGCGGGACCTGCCGGAGACCTTGGAACGCATCGTTCAGCGGGCCCTGGAAAAAGACCTGGAGCAACGTTACAAAACCGCCCTGCAGATGGCCTCGGAACTGAGCGCTTCCTTCGATCACTTGCGTTTTCTGGAGGAAGAAATCGGTTATGAGGAAAAATTCAATGCCTTAAAGAAAATAAGCTTTTTCAAGGAGTTCACCTCGAGCGAGCTGGCCGAGGTCCTCAAGGCCACCCGCTGGGTCAGGCACGAGCCCGCTTCGACCATCATTTCCGAAGGTGAAATGGACGACACCTTCTACATCATTGTCACCGGCGAGGTCATGGTCAAGAAAAAGGGCCGGGTCTTGGCCGTATTGAAGACGGGTGACTGTTTCGGGGAAATGGCTTATCTGGGTAAAATCAAAAGGACCGCTAGCATCCTGGCCCTGACCAACACCGTTTTGATGAAACTCAACGCCTCGATCATCGACCAGACCTCGCTGAGCACCCAACTCAGGTTTTACAAAGTCTTTTCCAAGACCCTGATCGACCGTCTGGCCCGGACCAGCGAGCTGTTGTCCAAGACGGATTACTAAGGTCTAGTCGGCCTGGAAGAAGGCCCGGTAGGCCTTGATCGTCATATATAAGTCGGCCTTGGAGGATATTTCGAACGGAGCGTGCATGGCCAGCAGGGCCGGGCCGCAGTCCACGACCTCCATGCCGTGCTCGGCCAGAAACATGGCTACCGTGCCGCCGCCGCCCTCGTCGACTTTGCCCAGGAGCCCTGACTGCCAAACGACCCTGGCCCGTTTGAACACTCCGCGCAGCCAGCCCAAGTATTCGGCCGAGGCCTCGGAGGAATGGTATTTGCCGCCGCTGCCCGTGTATTTGCTCAGGCAGGGGCCGTAGCCGAGGCGGGCCGCATTCATCTTTTCGTGAACCTCCTGGTAGTCAGGGTCCAGGGCCCCGTTGACGTCCCCGGAAATGGCCTTGGTCTTCATGAGGACTTGGCGCAAGGCCGCGGATGAAGGTGATCGGCCTGATTTTTCCAAAAGGTCGGCCACAAAAGTTTCCAGAAATCTGGATTTGGCCCCGGTGGCTCCTTCGCTGCCGATTTCTTCTTTGTCCACGAACAAGGCCAAGCAGGTGTAGGCCGGGTTTTTAATTTCCAGCAACGCGGTCAAGGCGGCGTAAGCGCAGATGCGGTCGTCCTGACCATAGGCCCCGATCAGTCCCCGGTCCAGGCCCACGTCCCTGGCCCGGCCGGCCGGGACGGCTTCGAATTCGGCGCTCAAAAAATCCGCCTCGCTCAAACCCCAACGCCGGTCCAGGATGTCCAGAAGGGCCAGTTTGAACCGCTCCTTGACCTCATTATCGCCCAGAGGCAAGGAACCGGCGAGCAGATTCAGCTTTTCCCCCGGAAAGGCCTCGGAAACCTTTTTATCGGTTTGAACCTTGCGGGCCAAGTGGGGCAGAAGGTCGGCCACGGTGAAGACCGGATCGTTTTCGTCTTCGCCGATGACCAAATCCACGGCTCGGCCGTCGTCCTTGATCACCCGGCCGTGGAGGGCCAGAGGCCGGGACAGCCACTGGTATTTTTTGATCCCGCCGTAGTAATGGGTCTTGAGCAGGGCCAGGTCCACTTCTTCATAGAGCGGCCTGGGTTTGAGGTCCAACCTGGGAGCGTCGATATGGGCGATGATCAGCCGCAGGCCTTCGGTCAAAGGTCGGCGGCCGGTCACGGCCAAGACCGCCACTTTGTCCATCATGGTCCTCAGCCGTCGGTCGCCGGGACCGCCCTCGGCCAGGGGTTTAAATCCGGCCGCTTCGGCCTTGGTCACGACGGCCCGAACCGCTTCACGTTCGGTCTTGGCCGCGTTCAGGAAATTTTTATAGTCTTCGGCCGCAGACATGACGGCCTGCCGTTCGGCGGCCCCGAGTTTGTCCCACACCAGGTCCGGCTGATATTTGAGCCTTTTTTCCAGTTGCTTGATTTCGGCCTTGGTCGGCCCGGCCCCTTTTTTGGGCATGATTTCACCTCTTAAGAGATTAAGTTAGGCTTATACATTGAAATATCACGGCCAACCCTGACCAGGCTTGGCCCTTTCAGAGTGGTCCGCCGGTCTTCCTAAGAATAAGCCCCGGCAAAAGGCCAGGGCGTTTTTGCCCAGTTCGGGCAGATAATAGCCGCCTTCGAGCAGGGCGAAGCGGCGGCCGCGGCAAAGACGCTCGGCCGCGGCCTTGACTATTCGTCCGATCTGTTCGAAGTCTGCGGTGGCCAGGAGACCGCCCCAGTCGAACTCGCCGATGTCGAATCCGGCGGAGACGCTGATGATGTCCACGCCGGCGGCCCGGTCCAGGGCTTCTTGGACTGAATCCAGGTAAGATTGCCGATCAGTCACCCTTTGGGGGTTGAAGACGGTCACCCTTGGGTCGCCGGTGAAATAGTTGTCGGTCCCGTCGCCGAAATGAAGGTCGAAGTCCAGGACAAAAGCCCCCTGGACGGCCCCTTTATCAAGAAGCCCGGCCAGGGCTATGGCCATGTTGTTGAAAAAGCAGAAGCCCCAATGATGGTCCGGACTGGCGTGATGACCGGGCGGCCTGATCAGGCCGAAGGCCGGACGGCCGGACATGGCTTCCTGAGCGGCCCGAATGGCTCCGCCGGCGGCCAGGGCGGCCGCCTGGTAAAGGTTCGAGGCGTCCGCCTTGACCGAGTCTATGAGGCGCTTGGAATGAACCCGCCGCAACTCCTTTTCGGCGGCTGGTTCAGGCTCGATAAACTGGTAATAAGGGGCCAAGGCGTCCCGGATGGTCATGACCCGTTCCGGGCATTCCACGTAGACGGTGGGATATTCTTCAGCGTATCGCGGATGGTAGATTATCACCGGTTGGTTCATTTTTCTTTCGACTCCCCGGAGCCAGGATTAAGGAGCAGTTTTTCCAGCCAGGGATGGTCCAGGCAATATCCCTTGATGTTGCGGCCTTCCGGGTCGGGGATGTATGAAAGTTCAACCCTGTACCCCGGCCCTGATTTTTTTGCCCTGGGCCGGTCCGCCGCCGGGGTCTGCTCAGGGGTGTCAAGGAAGACCTCACGTTTGATCACGCCCAGATAAGTCACTCGACCGGCTCGAACCGATCCGGAAATATCCGGACTGGACTCCGCGGGCCAAGAGGCGGAGAAACGGCCTTCCGGCCCCCGGATTTCGTGGCCGGTCATAACCAGACTGATTGGGCCGGCTCCATCGGGCAGGCGGTGAAGGGGCAGCCAGGCCAAATAAAGCCCGCCGGCCCCGCGGCTTTCAAAGACCACCGGCAGGAGGCCGGGGCTGAGCCGGGCTTGATACCTGGAGACGGTCTCGTTGTTGGGGGTCACCCCCAGTTTAAGGCGGCGGGGCAAGTTCAGTTCGACCTCTTCCACCAAGGCCAAGCCGATCAGTTGGTCGGTCCGGTCAGGCGGCGGTTCGAGGCGGGCCGGGCGGGGCAAACCGGCGCAGCCGTTCAGAATAAGGAACGCGGCCAGGGCCAAGGCCGGCAGGGATATGCCTCCAGGCCTTATCAACAAAATTTTGGCAATAAGCATTAAAATCCTTGTCTCCATCCGCAGGCTATGCTATCCTATTGATCAACAATTTTCAACCGGGCTTGCAGGCCCGGAACAATTTGGGATTGGCTGCTGGGGGAGCTTCAGGCTGAGATAACGGTTTGATGGTAAACCGTTGACCCCTCGAACCTGTGGGATAATGCCCGCGTAGGAAAGCAGCTCCATCGAAGCCGATTTCCATAGTTGAAATTGGCTTTTTTAATCCGCCCTCAGCGGGTTAATGGACTGTCCGCCCGAAAGGCCTCCAGGCGGTTTGACCGGCTCAATCCGCTCGCCTCCTTATGGATGGACCCACGGGAACGAGAAAAAATCCAAGCTTTGGCCTACCCCGCAGGAGGCCCCAAGGAGGAAACGACATGGCATTAGACGAAATTATCATCTCACGGGCGATCATCGAACGGTATACTGAAAAACTGCTGGATTGCCTGGATTTGGACGCAGCCATTGCCGGAGGGGGACCGGCCGGGCTGGTCGCCGCCTATTATTTGGCCAAGGCCGGCCGGAAAACAGCCCTTTTCGAGCGCAAGCTGTCTTTAGGCGGGGGGATGTGGGGCGGCGGGATGATGTTCAATGAGGTCGTGGTGCAAGAGGCGGCCAAGCCGATTCTGGATGAACTGGGCGTCTCGACCCGGCCTTTCCAGGACCAATATTACACCGCCGACTCCATCGAGTGCGTCTCGACCCTGGCTGCCAAGGCCCTTAAGGCCGGGGCGAAAATATTCAATCTAATCTCGGTCGAAGACGTGATGATCCGGGAAAACCGGGTCACCGGCCTGGTCCTCAACTGGTCGGCCGTGGAGATGTCCAACCTGCACGTGGACCCTTTGACCGTCCGGACCAAGTGGGTCATCGAGGCCACCGGTCATCCGGTCGAGATCATGAAGGTGATCGAGCGCAAGGTGGACGCCAAGCTGCTCACCTCAACCGGGGGGATCATGGGCGAGAAATCCATGTGGGCCGAAACGGCCGAAACCGACACGCTGGCCAACACCAAGGAGGCCTTTCCCGGGGTCTACGTCTGCGGCATGTCGGCCAACGCCACCTTCGGGTCCTACCGCATGGGGCCGATTTTCGGCGGGATGCTTCTCTCCGGCCGAAAGGCGGCGGAAGAGATAAATCGGCGTCTGTCCGAAGAGTGAGCGCTGGTAACCGTTCTGTTTTGCCAGACCAGCCTGTTTTAATCCCTCCGGGTGTATCGGGGCCGGGAGCGGACCCGGCCCCGCCGGAGTCCGTGTTCCTTGAGCCATTGGCGGGCGGCCTGACGGACTAAACGGTAGTAAGCCATTGAACCGCCCAGGGCGGTCCGACCGAAGAAATAATTGATTTCAAGGAATAAGGGCCGAGGGCTTTCGGAGCGGCGGTCAAAGACTAAATCAAAGGCGGCCAAGTTGATCCCTGTCCGTCCGGTCAGGTCTTTGACGGCCTGGACGCCCAGGTTGAGCCGGTGGGGGTCCGAGTCAAAATCGATGCGGCCGCCTTGGGCGACATTGGTCAAAAAACCTTGTCCATCCGGGGCCTGCCGCCAGTAGGCGATGATTTTCCGGCCGATGACCGCGGCCCGCAGGTCCCGGCCGCCATGATCGATCAATTCCTGCTGGACAAAACCAAAACGGCCTTGCCGCTCAGCCTCGGCCAAAGCGGCCAGGGCTTGGGTCTGTTCCTTTCGGTCGGTCGCCGGAAAGATGCCGCTGCCTTGTCCGCCTAAATTCATTTTGAGGACGAAGGGCAGGGGCAGGGCTCCCCCGCGGTTTTTGAGGAAATCGGCCACCGAAGGAAAGACGATGGAGCGGGGCCGGGGCAGACCCAGGGTGGCGAAAAGCAGGGCCTGACCGACTTTGCCCGGGTAATTGAATCGGAGATCGAAGTTCGGCCAGACCAGGGGACAGACCGACCGGCACAGACGATAAAGGTCCTCACGAACACCTTCGGGCACGAAAACCGCCTTGGATCTGGATATGGCCTCTTTTTCTTCCGGCCCCGGCGGCCGTCCGGCGCAATTGATGTTTTCGTCTCCGGTGATTAAAGGATGAAAGCTAAGGATCATGTTCCACGGCCCGATAATTCCAAAAACAGGGGTTTTGTCCCTCAATTTACCTCAATTGGGGAAATGTACCAAATGGAAGAAACACTTTCGAGTCGTTTTTTAGGGAGCTGGGTCAAACATGAAAAAATCTTTGGCGGCCCCTGGTTGTCTAAGTATCTATTTTTAATAATATAGTCATAATAAAAGCATGGTGGTTGTTTTCCTTTCGGGGCTTAAACGGGCCAGACCCCCAAACAGCCGGCGAAGGATTCGGCCGAGGGGAGCCCTGGTCGTCTTTTTGCTTTAAACCCAAGTCAAGACAGATTTTTTCTTGACTTTTAAACCTGCTTCGTTTAAACCGCAACTAGGTGGGAATTGGTTTCTTCGTATCTTTCATCAAGCACCTCTCGAAACGGAGTAGGACACTCATGACTGGTCGTTGGAAATTTTTGGTCTCGGGGTTTCTGTGCTGCTTCATAATTTTTATTCCTATTGTGGCCGCCGGCGAAAATCCGGAGGCCAAAAATCTTTATGAGCGGGCTCAGTTTGAAATCTCAGACGGGAACTATGCGGAAGGTCTGAAATTCGTTGATCAGGCCCTGGCCTTGGCGCCCGACAATCTTGATTATCAGGTAACTCGGGGCCAGGCTTTGATGGAACTGAAGAAATATGAAGAGGCCGAGGCTCAGTTTTTGAAGGTTATGGCCGCCGGTCCCGAGGGCCGGAAAAAGGCCTCGACCGAGTTGGCCGCCCTCTACGCCCGGACCAAACGCTTCGACCAGGCCTATGAATCTTACTCCATGGCTATCGAAGCCCTGCCTCAGAGGCCGGACCTTTATCTGGCCCGCGGTTCCATCTTGGTTGAGCTGAAGGAGTACGGCCGGGCCGAAGCCGATTTTTCCAAGGCCGTTGAAGTTGATCCCAAGGTGGCTCCGGCGGCCATGCTGCACCGGGCTTTGGCCAGCTACCGTCAAGAGGATTACACTCAGGCCAAGACCCGCCTGGATGAAGCCCTGGCCTTGAATCCCAGTGAAGCCTTGGCCGCACAGATCAAGAAATTCAAGGCTGCGGTGGAAAGGGAAGAGAAGGCCCGCAAATGGTGGGGGATTTCGGCCACGGTGGTCCTGCAGTATGACGACAACGTTTCCATGGAGCCGGTGGAAGGCTTCGTGGACATGCCCGGGGCTCCGGCCACCGGCAAGGACGACGTCCTCTTCGGCGGCAATGTGACCGGCCTGTTCTACTTGATCAACCGGCGCACCAAGGAATTTGGTTTCGCCTATACTTTTAGAAATTACCTTTACGCCGACCTGGACGAAAACGACCTTTTGGCTCACACCATCGGATCCTTTTTTTCTTATAATAAAAACCCTTGGTATTTCCGGCTGGAAGGCGACGCCAGTTTTTACTGGGCCAACCACATCGAGAAATTGACGCTTTATTCTCTGCGGCCGTCGGCCACCTTTGTCATCAGCGAAGTGGACCGGACCACCGTCCTGGCCGCTTACGAATACAAATTGATGCATGACGGCACCGATGACGTCAACCGCTACGTCTTGGGGGCCCTCCATTCTCATACTTTCAAGCGTGACGGCGGGGGCGGGCTCACGGCCCGGGCCGGCTTCCAGTATGAATTGGAGGAGCCGACCGGAACGGTCACCGCCAGGTCGCGGCTTTATGAACTTAAAGGCGGGGTGAGTGTGCCTCTGCCCCGTCAATTCGACGCTGATTTCGGTCTGAGCTACGCCTGGGTCTATTTTGACCTTAATCCCAGTTTTGACCCTGACACGGCCAGGGACGACCGTCGGATCATCCTGTCGGCCAAGATCGGCCGGGCCTTTATGGAGAATCTGCGGGCGGACCTGATGTGGACCCATACCTATAACGACTCGAATCTGGCCGACGCCGACTCGCGGGACCTGTACGAATTCCACCGCAACATCTTCTCCCTGGTATTAACGGGGGCTTTCTAAAGGGACGTGACGTTATGGAGACCTCGAAAATAATCCGTTATTGGTTTTGGGTTTCAGTATCAATCCTAGTGCTCTGTTTCCTGGCCCTGGGCCCAAGTTCGGCTCAAGCCCAAACCACCCCGAAGGTCGGGACAGTGACGGTGCTCGAAGGTCGGGCGACCATCACCCACAAGGGCGAAGCCACGGCCGAAATAATCCAGGTGGGCACGGCGGTTCACCAGGAAGACACCATCCGGACTCAGCCCGGGGCCAAACTCAGGGTGGTCTTTATCGACCGCAGCATCATCAGCGTGGGGTCCAACTCTTCCGTGACCATCTCCGAGTATGTTTTCAACCCTAATGAACAGGTCCGCAGCGGTGGAATCAACCTTCTTTGGGGCAAGGTCAAGTGCTTCGTCAACGACTTCATGGGCTATAAAAACCGCAAGTTCACCGTGACCACCAACACGGCCGTCATCGGTGTTCGCGGAACCGTCTTTCTGGTCTGGATCGTCGACGGTCAGATCACCAGAGTGGCCGCCTTCCAGAACGAAGTCGAAGTCCGCAACCGGTTCAAACCCGAAGAGTTTGTGGTTTTGACCCCGAACACCTTGACTCAGATTCAGCAGGGGCAAGCCCCGGATCAACCGATTCTGGTCACAGAAGAGATGTTGGCTCTCCTCCACGAGGGTTTATTCACGGACGACTTGAACTTGCTGCCAAGCGAAGAACCCACCGACACCACCGCCACCACGGCCGCGCCTGGTGAGGTCACTACGACCACCTTGTTCCTGACCACGACCACTACGACGACCACGACCACTACGACGACCACGACCACTACTTCCACGACCACCACCCACCGAACCCTGCCGGGCTTCCCCGGGCCGCCGAGCAGTTAAACCGAAAGGCTGGAGAGTCTTCATCTCCAGCCCTTTAATTTTTTTGGAGTCCGGCCTCAAGGCCGGGCTCATTTTTTATGGCCGGCCCAACCGGCCTTTTGATTCAGAGTGATTCAAATGCCCGGAAAATCGCCGTCCGTCCACCGCCATTGCGGTTCAGGGCGGCGGAACTGCCCGGTGAAAAAAGTGGTCGGCCGCGGGTGGGTGAAACTAAAAAAACCGAAGTGTGGCCTGAAGATGTCCTCAGGTGGGGGCCGAAAGCTAAAAAACTTGATTGAAGCCCGCTTTCCTTACAAAATTATATAAACGCCGGCAAAGTCCACCCCTCGGACGGTGGATTGGGCCGGCGGGTTAAGGGCTGTTCGGATAAAAGCGGACTTAAGTCGAAATTTTACTTTTTTGGTTTTGAAGGGGGGTGATGTCAAAATGTTCGTTAAAAGCGATGGCCATCCCATCCGAAGTGGTGCGGACCACCGCACCCGAAACTCTGATCAAAGCCTTTTTGCCCTCCAGTTTCTTTAATTCATCCAAAGGCAAGACCAAGTCTATCCTGACTTCGGTTCCTGGAGGCAGGGGCTGCCCTGTCTGGAAGAAAGCGCCGCCCGCGCAAACGTCGCTGGTCAAAAGCTCCAGGATAGCCTCGTTCGAATCATTTTGAACAATACTGACTTTGGCCGGAAGCTTGAGAGAGAAGCGTTCCAATCTTCGTCTTTCTGCTCCAGAAGTCATCGTATGGCGCTCCTTTACTTCGAGGACGTATCCCCTTCCCATGATTGGATCATAACTCACCGTATTTCTATAAAGCAATAAGGCGAAAGTATGATTTTTTTCGTAATTTTTGCTCCGGCGGCCTAGGAAAAAATTACTAGACAAGCCGCCCCTCAACTAGTCGCCGTCTAATACTCGCCGGTTCAACCGCCGTCCTTCTTTCATAGATAAAAGACTCTTTTTATTGATAAATAGGCAGAAACAGGCTTTTATCTTCCGGTCGAACCACAATGACGCCTCCGGTCACAGATTATTGGCCGCCCAGAGAGCCGCCTGGAGGCGGTTAGGCACGCTGATTTTTTGATAAAGATTGTAAATATGGGTTTTGACCGTGTGAGGACTTATACCTAAGTCCTCAGCGATTTCCTCGTTGCTGGCCCCGGCGGCCAGGCTGATCAATATCTCTTTTTCCCTGGGCGTGAGCTGAACCTCAATGTCTTGATTTCGCCGGCTGGAGTTCTTGGCTTCGATGACATATTCGGCCAGGGTTTCCCTCGAAAACCATAATTCGCCTTGGAGAATGGCCAGAACGCCTTTAGGGAAAAGCTCCTTGGGGTCATTTTCCCGGAACACGCCTCGAATGCCCCGCTCGACAGCCTTTTTTTCAATACCCAGGCCGCGGCTGACGTTGAAAAGGGCGACCAGGCAAGCGGGTTCTTCACACGAGGCCAAGTTCTCCAGTCTGATCCAGATGTTTTTATCGTCGGCGCCCTGGCAGTCAACCAGGATAAGGTTGGGTTTTTGCGGGCGGCTGGGGGCTCGGCTGGAACCTTTCTTGCGTTCCGGCGAACTTTCGCATTTTATCCCGGCTTCCTTTTCCAGGAAACCGGCCATCAGTTCATTTTGGAGCTTGTGAGGCCCGACGATCTTAACCAGATAGTCAGGACTGGTTTGTTGACCTAACATACACAAATCCCACGAGATGACTCCCCTAAAAAATAAAACCCCTATAGAACAACAAATAAGTGAAAAAAGCGGAAGTGTCAAGCAGAAAGGTTGACGCCGGAATCATTGGCAACAATCAAGCGACTTTCAACCGGAACAAAGAGACCCTCTATTTGTCAACCCGGCTTTTTGGTGGTAAATTAATCGAGAAGAAACGCCTAGGGGAGCTGGATGAAATATTTGCCTGTAAATCTGGCGATTGAAGGCCGTCCGGTCCTGGTGGTCGGGGGCGGCGAGGTCGGTGAGCGCAAGGTCAGGGCCCTGTTGGAGTGCGGGGCCAAAGTCCGCTTGGTCAGCCGGGAGCTGACGCCGGGGCTGGCCGAATTAGCGGCGGCCGAAGCGATCGAGCACCTGGGCGGCCAATATCGAACCGAGCACCTAGCCGGGGTGGATTTGGTCTTTGCGGCTACGGATGAGCCCGGACTCAACGCCCGTATCAGCCGGGAGGCCCAGGAAAATGGCTTGTGGATCAACGCCGCCGATCAGCCGGAACTCTGCCGCTTCATTGTCCCGGCCTATTTTCGGCGGGGCGACTTGACCATCGCTGTTTCCACCGGCGGACGCAGTCCGGCGGCGGCGGCTATGATCAAAAGCCGTCTCGAAGATGAATTCGGCCCGGAGTACGGCCGTTTTCTCGATTTGATGGGCCTGATCAGGACCAGGGTTCTGGCGGAAGGCCGGGGTTTCCAAGAAAACAGGGACATATTCAGGCGCCTGGTCGATTCGGACCTCTTGACCGCCCTGGCCCAAAACGACCCGTCCGGCGTGGAAGAAATTCTTCTGGAAATTCTTGGACCGGGTTATACGTTGAAATCCTTGGGGTTTAGTCCGGCGGGGAGGGCCGACCATGAGTGAGCTCCTGGTGCGCTGGCTGGCGCTGGTCTTGTACTGTTTGAGCATGGCCGGATTCCTGGTCTTTCTTTTCCGCCGGAATCAAAAAGCCGCCCAAACGGCCAACCGACTGATCGGCCTGGGCTTCGCCTTCCACAGCCTTTCCTTGCTGATTCGAACCATCGGCCTGGGTCAACTGCCCGTCCTCAACTTCAGCGAGGCTCTGGGGTTTTTCGGCTGGTGTCTGGTCGGGGCCTATTTGCTTTTATATTGGCGTTTCCGATTGTTGGTTCTGGGGGCCTTTCTTTCACCGCTGGCCGTGGCCGCCGTCCTGGCCGGGCTGCTCTTTCCCGCGAAATCCCTGGTCGTCGGCCCTGTGTATCGGAGTCTGTGGCTGACTTTTCACTTGGGCGCCGTTTTCGCCGGCTATGGTTTTTTCGCCCTGGCCTTCGTGGCTGGAGTGATGTACCTGATTCAGGAACGCCAGATCAAGTCCAAGCGGCCCGGGCCGGTCTATCACCGCCTGCCTTCTTTGAGCGTTCTGGACCGGATCAACTATTACTGCCTGGCCGTGGGTTTTCCCCTGATGAGCCTGGGCATCATCAGCGGGGCCTTGTACGCTCAGGCGGCCCTGGGCCGATACTGGCGGTGGGACCCCAAGGAGGTCTGGTCCCTGATCCTGTGGCTGGTTTACGCCGCCTTGCTCCACCAGCGCCTGACCGTAGGCTGGCGGGGCCGTAGGGCCGCGGTCATGTCCATTGTCGGTTTTTCCATTCTATGTTTCACCTTTCTGGGGGTCAGTTTCTTGATGCCCGGGTACCACAGTTTTGAAAACCTGCAGAGACTCCAAACCCCATGAACATTCTTCTGGTCGGCCTTAACCACAACACGGCCCCGGTGGAAATCCGGGAGAAACTGGCCCTAAACGGCTGCGGTCCGGCCGAGGCTTACCGGGAGATCAGAGCCCTGTCTTCCTTGCGGGAAGGCATATATTTTTCCACCTGCAACCGGGTCGAGGTCCTGGCCACTACGGAGGCCGTGGATCGGGCCGTCAAGGACATCAAGGGTTTTCTGGCCGGTCAGCACGGGCTGCCGCCGGTCTTGTTCGAACAATGTTTGTATATCCACCAAGAGGAAAAGGCGGTCCGTCATCTGTTTCGGGTGGCTTCCAGTCTGGATTCCATGGTGGTGGGGGAGCCCCAGATTCTGGGGCAGCTCAAGGAGGCTTTCCGGGCGGCGGTGGACCACCGGGCTACGGGGGCTGTTTTGAACAAGCTGATGCATAAAAGCTTTTCCGTAGCCAAACGGGTCCGGACCGAGACCGGCATCGCCAGTCACGCCGTCTCCGTGGGCTACGCCGCGGTGGAGTTGGCCCGGAAGATTTTCGGGGAGCTTGAGGGCCGGGAAGTGCTGCTCATCGGAGCCGGCGAAATGGCCGAACTGGCCGCTGAACATCTCCTCAACCACGGCGTCTCCAGAATTACCACCGCCAACCGGACCCTGTCCCGGGCCCTGGCCTTGGCCCGGCGCTGGGGCGGTCGGGCCGCGGCCCTCGAAGAGGTTCCGGCCTTCCTGGCCGAAGCGGACATCGTCATCTCATCGACCGGCGCGCCTGATATCGTGGTCACGGCGGCCGCGGTCCGCTCGGTGCTCCGGGCCCGCAAACATCGGCCCCTTTTCTTCGTCGATATCGCCGTGCCCCGGGATATTGATCCGGACGTCAATCGGCTCGAAAACGTTTATCTTTACGACATCGACGATCTGCGCGGGGTGATCGAAGAAAACCGGGCGGCCAGGGCCGAAGAGGCGGTCCGGGCCGAGCGGATCGTCGAAGAAGAAACCATCAAATTCCTGGACTGGCTGAACACCCTGGAAGTGGTCCCGACCATCGTGGCCATGAAGGAAAAAACGGAAAGAATCCGCCGGGCCGAACTGGACAAGACCCTGGCCAAGATAGGGCCCCTGTCCCCGGACCAGACCCAGGCCCTGGAAGTCATGACCGAGGCCTTGGCCCGGAAGATTCTACATGACCCGATTTCATTCATCAAAAGGGCCGGCCGCCGGGAAAAGAAGGACTTTTATCTCGATCTGATCCGCCGCGTCTTCAACCTGGACGCCGGCTCCCCTTCTGACCAACTTAACGGCCGGGACAACGGCTAAGGAAACAGCAACAGCTTAAGCGGTCAAGGCCTGGATGCAATTTTTTTCCAAGAGAGATCAAGCCCCCTAAAGAATCAACCGGAACCATTTGGTCCCGGCTGACTTGGGAAAGGAGAAAAAAGTTTGGGTAGTTATTGGGTTTTCGGATGCAACCTTGGGGGCTGCACTATTACGGAGAAGCAAATTGCTTGCCATTTTACGACTTTTGTTTGGACAAACATTTAACTATCTAATAATGCAATATTATTTCTCCAGATACACCGCCGAGCCTACTCTGAACCTGCCCCAGACCGGTTCAAAAAATAGGCCAAACTAAACCCGGACGGTCCTTGCTTATAACATCAATTTATTACTGGAAATTATTCGGAGAGGCGGGGAGAGGTTATTCAAGACGGCCTGCTTTTCATCTCTCTGCCGGTTATGCCGTCCCATGGTTAAAAATAACTATGACTAATTATATATAATTAATTTGAGATAATCCGACAGACGTGGTACAAAAATTTGAACTTCAAGGAGGACCGGTGGGGAGTCTTTAAGACAAAGACCTAAATTTATTATATAATTTATCGGTACAAAAATTTGAACCCACGATATTAAAGCAGACCGTACTTCTTCATTTTATATTGCATGACGTTTTTCTTTATTCCCAGAAGTTCGGCGGCATGGGCCTGGACATGGTCGGTCCGGGCCAGAGCCCGTTCGATGAGCTTCTTTTCCACGGCCTCGACAGCCTGGGGCAGGCTCAGACCCACCGGAATAAAGCCGTCCACCTCCAGATCGGCCACTTGTTCCGCCGCTGCTTTTTCCTGGTCGGCCCGGTCGTATTCTTCAAGAAGGTCTTCGGGTTCGATGGTGTCGCCCGAGCAGAGGATCACGGCGCGTTCGATGGCGTTTTCCAGTTCGCGGACGTTGCCCGGCCAGGAATAGGCGTAGATGCGCCGGAGGGCGGCCGGGGAGATCTTCAGGTCGGGCCGCTTGTTTTCTTGGCTGAATTTTTTGATAAAGTGAGCGGCCAGGGCCGGCAGGTCGTCCGGCCGGTCCCGCAATGGCGGGAGATGGATATGAACCACATTGAGCCGGTAAAAGAGGTCATCCCGGAAACGGCCGGCCGTCACCTCCTGCTTGAGGTCCCGGTTGGTCGCGGCGATGACCCGGACATCCACGGCGATGGTTTCCGAACCGCCGACCCTTTCGATGGTCCGCTCTTGGAGGACCCGCAGGAGTTTGGCCTGGAGGTTGGGGCTCATCTCGCCGATTTCATCCAGGAACAGGGTCCCGCCCGAGGACAGCTCAAATCGGCCCTTCCTGGTGGCGTGGGCCCCGGTGAAGGCCCCTTTTTCATGGCCGAAGAGTTCGCTTTCCAATAGGGTTTCGGCCAGGGCCGAGCAGTTGACCGCGACAAACGGCCCCTTGGACCTGGGGCTGTTGAAGTGAATGGCCCTGGCGATCAGTTCCTTGCCCGTGCCGCTTTCCCCGGTGATCAAGACGTTGGCCCTGGTTTCGGACACCTTTTCGATGACCCGATAAATATTGAGCATGGACTTGCTCTTGCCGATGATGTTGCCGAAGCCGTATCTCTCGCGAAGGGCCTTGGTCAGTTCCCGGTTTTCTCGGACCAGCCGGTTCATGTCCAGGGCCTTGCGGATGGTCAGCATCAATTCTTCGTTTTCAAAGGGCTTGGTGATGTAATCGAAGGCCCCCTTTTTCATGGCCTCGACCGCTTTGTCCACCGTGGCGAAGGCTGTCATCATAATGACCGGCAAATGGGGCTGGACCTCCTTGATCCGGCTTAACAGTTCAATCCCGTCCATCCGGGGCATTTTCATATCGGTCAGGACCAGGTCCAGGTCCGAGTCCTCCATAAGCCTGAGGGCCTGCTCGCCGCTTTCCGCAGTCAGGACCTCGTAGCCCTCTTCGGCCAGCAGGGTCTCCATGACCAGAAGATAGTTTTTTTCGTCGTCAACGACCAGTATGGTGTCCATGTTTGTTTTTAGCGCCGAAAACTTCAGTCCTGGTTAATGGGTAAACGGATCGAGACCATTGTTCCTTTAATGCGGCCCGGACTTATGCTTACTTGGCCTTTGTGACCATCGACGATATTTTTGACGATGGACAGACCTAGTCCGCTGCCCCGGTTTTTGGTGGTGAAGAAGGGGGTGAAAAGTTTATCGGCGGCGCCCGGTTCCAGGCCCAGGCCGGTGTCGGCCACCACCACTTCCACTTGGCCCAGGTTCCGACCGTTCTCACCGTAAGGAGCCAGAGTACTGACTTTGATCTGCCCTCCTTCGGGCATGGCCTGGACGGCGTTGAGAAACACGTTAAGGAAGGCCCGGTAAAGCAAGTCGGGGTCTCCCTCGATATATTCCGGACCCTGATAATCCCGGACGATTTCGATGCGGCCTTGTTCGATGGCCGGGGCCAGAAACTGGAGGTTTTTCTCCAAAATTTCTTCCAGGCGAAACCTTTGGGGCTTGGGCCGCTGAGGCCGGGCGAAGTCAAGAAACTCGGTGACGATGTCGTTCAGCCGCCGGGATTCCTCGACCAGGACGTCGGCTAATCGATTCTTCGGCTCATAGGTCTTGATCTTGCCCTGGAGAATCTGGGCCGTGCTGCTGATGATCCCCAAAGGATTGCGGATTTCATGGGATACGGCCGCAATCATCCGGCCCAGGCTGGCCAGTCTTTGGGAGTGGTGGAGTTTCTCTTCAAGACGCCGCCTTTCTTCGGACCGCTGCTCGATGATGCCTTCGGCCCGGCCCAGAATCTTGCGGAGAATGACAAAGAGCAGACAGGTGAAGATCAGGGAGATGGCGATGGTCAAGTATTGAAACTTTGATATTTCAGCATATTCGTCGGACAGGTCCTGATGAATCTCGAAAATCCCCAAGACCTGACCGAAAGTGCCCAGGGTCCGCTTCTCGGCCCGGAAAGGGAAATAGGTCTGCAGCCACCTGGTTCCCTTGAAGCGGTTCAAACCCTCGCCCGAACGGCTGGTCAGGATCGAAGTGGTTTGGCCCTTCAAGGCGGCTTGAAAGGCTTTTTGATTAAAGCTTTCCGTCCCGACCAAGTCTTGGTCCGTGGAATAAAGAATTACTCCTTCCACCCCGATGATATTGACCTTGGGGATTTTGAAACTGTGGATGGTGTTGCGGACCACGGTGTCCAGGCGTTCGAATTGAACGGGGTCCTTAAGCCGGATTCGTCCGAAAACCTGGACGGTGGGCAGAACGAACTGCAAAAAGACCTGGTGGTTGAGATTATCGGCCAGGACGTGGGCGTAGTCTTCGCTCTTTTTCAACACCAATGTTTTGGCCTGGTGGGAAATAAGGATGCTCAGGAGGAGGGTGAAGACCAGGATGACGACGAATCCGGTCAGCGAGAAGTATTTGACCAGACGAAAGGGCTGGACGGACTGTTCGCCCGCCTCGAGATCGGCCTCGGCACCGAAAGGGCCGACGTCCTTCAGTTCACTCTCCTTCGGCGTTTGGCTCCTCGAATCAGTCACGGTTATTCGACGATGTACTTCTTTTTGGAAGCCGGTCCTCTCTCGAACTCGGCTTTAAAAGATTCAAAGCCCGGCCGGCCCATGAGCCCGTATGTAAAATGCTTGCTGGCCTCCACGCCCGGCTGGTCCAAGGGGTTGATCTGGTAAAGGTAGCCGCTCGCCACCGTGGCCGTCTCCAGCAGATAGAGCAAATACCCCAAACTGGCCGGGGTGACTTTAGGCAGGGTAAAGGTCATATTGGGGCGTCCGGCTCCGGTCAGGGCCCGGGCCGTGGCCGCCTGTTCGGTTCGGATCAAGTCGCCCAGATTCCAGCCGCCCAGATAGGCGATATCTTTTTCTTCCTTGAACAAAGGGGGAATACGGATTTCGACCCGGAAGCTTTTGACCCCCAGGAAAACCACGACTTTGTCTTCCGGACCTTCCATGTACAACTGTAATTGAGAATGTTGGTCCGTGGCCCCCACGGCCTTGACCGGCGTCTGGCCGGCCTTGACCACCCGTCCGTCGGTGGACAGTTTCTTGCCCAGGGATTCGGCCCAAAGCTGGTTGAACCAATCGGCCAGCCTGGCCAAGGCGTCGGCGTAAGGCATCATGACCAGAATGGACCGGCCTTTTTGCTGGTGGAGGGCGTAAGTAAGCACGGCGAACAGATAGGCCGGGTTTTGCCAAAGGTTCGGTCGGGTGCAGGTTTCAGCCGCGACCGCCGCGCCCTTGAGCAGTTCGGCCACGTTGACTCCGGCCACGGCCAGAGGCAAAAGGGCGACCGGAGTCAGGACCGAGAAGCGGCCCCCGACCCCGGGCGGGACGTCAAAGCATTCAAACCCATGCCGCCGGCCCAAGGACCTGAGCAGGCCTTTTTCCGGGTCCGTAGTGAAGATGATGTGCTCCTTGAGGCTCGATTTGCCCAGACTTCGGCGAATCTGGTCGTAAACCACCATAAACTGGGCCATGGTCTCGGCCGTAGTCCCGGATTTGCTGACCACGTTGAAAACCGTCCGCCGGGGGTCGACCAGGTTGAGCAAGGCGGCCATGCCTTCAGGGTCCACGTTGTCGGCCACGAACAGCCTGGGGAAACGCCGTTTGGTCCGCTCAAACAGATTATGATTCAGCGGCCGGAGGGCCTGAAAGACGGCGCTGGCCCCCAAAGCCGACCCGCCGATGCCCAGAACGACGAAGTCGTCGACTTTCTTGCGGATTTCATCGGCGGACCGCCGCAGCTTCCGCAGCTCTTTGGTTTTGAAAGGCAGGTCGTAAAACGGGAGTTCGCCGTTTTTCCGCCGGTCCATCAGACTCTTGTGAATCTCGGCCATCCGAGGCTTGAAATCATCGATCTCCCCCTTGGTCAGGCCGGAGCCTCCAAGAACGTCGGACATGACGTTGCCGTAATCCAGTTCAACCAGAGCTTCTGAAGGGGCTGCTTTCTTTTCCGGCATAACTTTCACCTCATCTCGACTCGCCTTTTTCTTATCTGCAGGACCGGCGGCGTTCATCCCCGAGGTTTGGCCAAAACTTCCAAGACCGTCAGTTCGAGAAATCTTTTCGAGGCCTTGGAGCGGATCAGGGCTACAGTGTCGGCTCCCCGGCCCGTGCCAGCCACCGCCGCCACTTCCCGGTCTTCATCCACCAAACCGGCATCGCAAGCCTCCATGACTATCTCGCAGCAGACTTTGATCCCCTGTCCCAGGCGGCGCAAAGTATTGGCGATGAGCAGCGTGGGATAACTGCCGCCGAACGACCCGGCCAGTCCGGTCTCCAGGGAATGGGTCAGAATAGTGCCCCGATAGACCCGGCCGCCTAAGGCCTCGATCCGCGCCGCGTTTCCCGGAAGAAATTCGTCCTGGTTCGGACCCTTGAATCCCACCGAATGACCGACCACCACCAGGTTGACGTCCAAACCGCGCAGAGCCTCGGCGGCCATAACCCCGGTGGACCCGGTGGTCGAAGCCACCAAAAAATCCTTTAGGCCTTCCCGGACCAGACCGGCCATGATCTCGAGGCACCGGCTCGTGTTTTCCGGACCGGCTCGAAGGAAATAATCCACTTCACGCTTCATGAAAGCCTCTTGGTTCGTCCAGCCGCTTCGGTCTCGGCCGCGTCCGGACCGCAAACGCAAACGACTGGTCTTGACAACATCGGGATTTAATTATACTCTTTTTTTCAAGTTTGTCACCGGTCGTGTTTATGCTCGATAAAACCCTGGATCAGTTGGCTGAAAAAATCCTCGGACTGGATGAGGCTTCCCTTACCCAACTCCTGCCCAAGTTCAAAAAGAGAATGGATGAATTCGAACCCACCCGCGAATGGGAAAAGGCGGTGATTATTTTTTTTCTCATCAACGCGGTCAGGGTCAAAAACACCATCTTCAACGAAAACATCCTCAAGGGCTCCAAAAAGAAAGACAAAGGGGACAAAGACCGCCCCTTCAAACTGATCAAATCTTAAGCCCAAGTCCGAATACTAGACTATTTTGCCCGTCCGCTCAGTCGAACTCTTGGGGGTGGATTTATCAACCTCCTTCCGCCTTTCAGCCCGGACCTTTTCTCTGATCTCACGCCATAAGGCCAGACGCCGAGCGATGGCCTGCTCCCGACCCCGGTCGGTGGGGAAGTAATAGCGTCGGCCGGCCAATTCCTCAGGAAAATGCTCCTGGTCGACCACGGCCTGATCGAAATCGTGGGCGTATTGGTAATCCCGGCCGTAGCCCAGTTCTTTCATCAGCTTAGTCGGAGCATTGCGGATAGACAGGGGCGGCGGCAGGGAACCCTTTTCCCGGGCGTCGGCTTTGGCCTGGGCGAAAGCCGTGTACACGGCGTTGGATTTCTCGGCCGTGGCCAGATACACGGCCAATTGGGCCAAGGCCAGGTCACCTTCCGGCGAACCCAGCAGGCGATAGGATTCCAGGGCGCCGGCGGCCAAAAGCAAGGCCAGCGGATCGGCATTGCCGATGTCTTCCGAGGCGAAACGGATCATCCGACGCAAGAGATAAAGGGGATGCTCGCCGGCTTCAATCATCCGGGCCAGCCAGTACAAGGCGGCATCCGGGTCCGAGTCTCTGAGGCTTTTGTGCAGGGCCGAGATCAGGTTGTAATGCTCCTCGCCGGCCTTGTCGTACCGCAAGGCCTTTTGTTGGGCGGCCTCTTCGACTTCGGCCAGCCCCACTTGGCGGCGGCCTTCCCTGGTCGGGGCGAGGGTCACGGCCAGTTCCAGATTGCTGAGCAGGACTCTGGCGTCGCCGTCGGCGGAACGCAGAAGAAAATCCCGGGCGTCAGGAGTCAAATCAGCCTGATAGCCCCCCAGCCCTCTTGTCTGATCGGTTAAAGCCCGATCTACCAGTCGCCCTAAATCGTCCAGGGTTAAAGGATGCAGGACCAGGACCCGGGTCCTCGAAAGCAAAGCCGGGATGACTTCAAAGGATGGGTTCTCGGTGGTCGCCCCGATCAGAGTGATCAGGCCGCTTTCCACGTGAGGCAGAAAGGCGTCTTGTTGGGCCTTGTTGAACCGGTGAATTTCATCCACAAAGAGCACCGTTTTGCGTTGGGCGTATTTGCGGTGTTCCTTGGCCGCGGCGATTACTTCCCGGATTTCCTTGACCCCGGACAGGACCGCGGAAAACATGACGAACTCGGCTTGGGCTTTTTCGGCCAATAGACGGGCCAGGGTGGTCTTGCCCGTGCCGGGCGGCCCCCAGAAAATCAGAGAGAAAATCTCCCCGACCTCGACCAGCCGCCTGACCAGCTTGCCCGGACCCAAAAGATGCTGCTGGCCGACGAATTCGTATAGAGTCCGCGGCCGCAGCCGTTCGGCCAGGGGGGCCCTCAGGTCCGGATGGCCTTCCTCTTTGAACAGATCGGACATGTGAAATGATTATAACATAATATGCACGGCGAGACCATCAGGCCGGGACAGAGGCGACGACCATTTATCTTTCTCGTTCATTTTTGCTTGTCGGCGAATAGGGCCGCGGACATCCGCGGGGGAACTTTAAGGGATAACCTAATAGGAAACGGGGCTGTTTTTAAATCAACAGCTTTCGAAAGAGCTCGGCGTTTCTGGGTGCGTAAGCCTGATAGTCGTTATTGAAAAAGGCGTACAGGGTTCGCCCGGGCAAATGAGGCCGGACCCGTTCGGCCCAGGCTTTCAGTTCCTCGCGCGAGTAATCGTGTTTATAAAGATCGCGGCCTGAACCGTGAAACCTCAGGTAGACAACATCAGTGGTGGGGAATATGGTTTCGGGCAACCGGGGGTGACTGACGGCCACGAAAGCAGCCGAATGACGGGCCAAAACTTCGGCCGCCTCCTCATCCCACCAGCTTTTATGGCGAAACTCCACGGCATGCCTGACCGATCCGGGCAAGCCTGTCAAAAAATTTTCCAGGCGCGCCAAGTCTTTGTGAAGCGACGGCGGAAGCTGCCAGAGAATGACCTTCAAACGATCAAGTTTTAGGACCCGGTCAAGAAAAGCAGTCAAAGGTTGTTGATGATCCCGGACTTTTTTAAGGTGGGTTATGGTGCGGGAACCTTTAACCACCAAGTGAAAGTCCGGTCCCAGTCTTTTATTCCAAGCCGTGAGCATGGCTCCGGTGGGCAAACGGTAAAAAGTGGCGTTCACTTCGACCGTGTTAAAATATTGGGCATAATAACTCAGTCGGTCCGAGCCTTTGATTTTTTCAGGGTAAAATCGGCCGGCCCAATCCTGATAGGTCCAGCCCGAAGTGCCGATATAGATGTTCTTTTCATCCATGGGAAATAGTTTAGGGGAATCTCCTATCATCTCCGTCGAGCCGTTCTCGACGAGAGGACTTCATTATCAATTTTATCAAAACCGTAAAAATGCCCCAAGGGGTCCGGAATAAAAAAGCGGAAAGAGCTTCTTTCCGCCGGGTGGACCTGACCTGAACGGGTCGATGGGTTGTCTCAAGCCTCTTCGGTCAACGGCCGGATTTCATAGTCCGGCTCGAAGCAGACGGCCATGCCCGTGGCCGTGGCCCTGACCACGAAACCGGACACCTTGATATGGGCCTTCTTGCCGACCAGTTCTTTCAACCTATCCAAAGGAAGCACCAAGTCGATCTTGACTTCGGTCCCCACGGTCAGCGGACTGTCCGTCTGAAAAAAGGCCCCGCCGGCGCAAATGTCGCTGGTCAGAAGCTCCAAGGGCTGAGAGTCTTCTATATCTTTAGGGATTACTCGGGCCGGCAGGGTCAGTTGGAATCGTTCCATTGATCTTTTTTCCGCCGGGGTCATCGCCATCGCCTCCGCCTCTCCCTATGGGATCGCCTCCAAAATTTGCATCCGCCCGCCTCCCCTCAGGGGAACGCAGGCAGATACTGCTTCCCCTTTAGGACAGACGTCCAACAGATTGTGTCCGTGTCTTAACCGTTCTACCCCCCCCTTTTTTCAGCGGTTAAGACTCAATTCTTGGATCATCCTTCTCTTTTCGGCGCTGGTCCCGCTCCGTTTCCCCTCCCCCGGGCAAAAAGAACGATCTTTGCGGATTATTTTAGTTAGACCGCACCGGCGGTGTCAATACGAAGAAAGTATTAATTCCCGATAAAAACATCTAGTCCGGTGGTTGTTTTTTTAGACTTCACCTCCCGGCCCGGTCACTTTAATATGTCCGCTTAAGTAAAAAGAGGCTGTTCTTGATTGAACCGCCTCTTTTCACCAGGATGACCATCGGCCCTAGGCCCGGCCGCCTCGCTCGTTCAGGTATCCGGCTTTGACCTTCATCAGGTAAAGAACCACCGGCCGATAGGCCAGGTGAGCCCACTTGGCGAAGGGCACTTCCAGGATGAGCATAGGCACGGCCACCATGATGTGCAGGGTGTAAATGATGTAAGTGGCCATGGGCAGTTCCAGCCAGATGGCGAAATGGACCAGGATGCCGGTCAGAGTGGTCAGTTGCAGCAGGATCAAGAACATCCAGTCGGTCCCGTGGGAATTTTTGTAAGGGGCCTTGGATTTCTTGATCCGGCCGATCAGGGCGTAAGTCGTGCCGTACAAAATGGCGAAGGTCGCGTAGTACCCGACCAGACTCATGATCACACTGAGCGTGGGGTAGCCTGGATCAATGATACTGTCGCGCTGGAACCAGCGGATGCCGACCACGACCATCAGAAACACGGAACTATATCCGGTCATAATCAACAGGTGAACGATCCACTGCATCCGGTCTTCGCATTTGCCGAATTCCTTCTGGGTCAGGAAGTTGAGAACCAGGTCCTTCAATTCGGCCGCATAATTTTTTAAAGGAATTTTATAGAGCATGTCGCCCATGGTGAACTTGGCGCACCGGTAAACATTGCTAAGCAGAATGGTGCTCAAAATGGCGGCCATGATCAGGTCGGCTATTTCGATGAAAGTGTTCGGGGCGAAAGTGTTCAGGGCCACTCGGTCGGTGATGACTTCGCCGTGGAAAAACAGGAAGGCCAGCCCGATAAGGAGGGCCACGATGGTCACGGCCACGATTTCAAAAGACTCGGATATATAGAACCTTCGTGCAAACCCGGTCCAGTCATAAAGCGAGGTCAGATACCGGCGCATAACCATCATGGTTTCGCCCGGATCGGCCCCGCGGGGGCAACGGTCGGAACAATCCCCGCAATAATAGCACAGCCAGGGCTCCGGGGCCTGTAGAATCTTCTCCTTCAAGCCCATTTGGGCGTATTTGACCAGCTTGCGGGGGAAAGGGGTATCTGAAGTGGAGATGGGACAGACTGCGGTGCAGTTGCCGCAGTGGAAGCATTTATTGGCGTCTTTCAGGCCGAAATGCTCCAGTTCCTTCATAAGATTGGGATCAACCTTTATACTCATCCTCTGGCCTCCTCAAAGCAAAAAGTAGCCGTCTTATTGGGAGACCGGAGCGACCTTCCCGTTCATTCCCGGCCGCGTCCGGTCTTTTTTGGCGTCGCCCCATCAGAAACCCTTGTAGGGGTTGGGGTCCAGTCCTTCGATGGTTTCGGCGAATTCGTTCAGGAGTTCAGGCAGTCTATGATAATCCGTGATGGAGACGGTTTCGAAACGAACCCGGTCTGATTCGAGCACCAGGCGGTCGAGGGTCTCCTTGATCTTGCTCAGCCGGATGTTGGCCAGCTCACTGCCCCTGATGAAGTGGCATTGATAGTCATCGCCGTATTGGCAGCCCAAAAGGAGGATGCCGTCGATGCCTTTGGACAGGGCGTCGGCGATCCAGACCAGGTTCATGGACCCCAGGCAACGCAAGGGGATGACCCTGATCCAGGGGCTGTAAGTCATGCGGCGCAGACCGGCCATGTCCAGAGCCGGATAGGCGTCGTTTTCGCAGGCCAAGACCAGGATGCGGGGTTTTTCCTCATCTTCCTCAGGCACCTCCATGGCCTTGATGGTCGAGCCGATCATGTCCACCGAGTAATTCTTGAAGGAAATGATCCTCTCCGGACAGGCACCCATGCAGACCCCACAGCGCCGGCAGCGGGTAGGCTGAGGCAGGGGATTGGCTTTTTCGTCCTCGTTGATGGCCCCGAAAGGACATTCTTCGGTGCACCGTTTGCACTGGGTGCAGCGCTGCATGAAGAATTCGGGGAAGGACAAGTCCCCGGCCCGGGGATGAACGGCCATACCGGCGGAAACCAGTTCCACGCACTGAATGGCCTTCATGGCCGCGCCGGTGGCGTCCTCGATGGTCGAGGCCGCACCCATGGGCCTCCGGACGCAGCCGGCGGCGTAGATGCCCGTGCGCCTGGACTCGTAAGGGAAGCAGATGAAATGGGAATCCGGGAAGCCGTACTTGAGGTCCGGCAGTTCCGGACCCTGGCGATATTCCAGATTCAGGCAGTCTGAAGCATAAATCACGTCTTCAGGCACCGGCGGCAAACCTGTATCCGCTTTGGGCGGCGGCTCTTCTTTCTTGGCCTTGGCCTTCATATTTTCGCCCAGGCGCGTGGCCGGGACCATACCCGTGGCCAGAACGACCAAGTCCAGGTCCTCGATCAGGACGGTTTCGCCCAATAATTCGTCCTCGGCTTCCACTTTGAGGGAACCGCCGGAGCTGGAGACCACAGGGTCCTGGCTGCGGATGAAGATGACTCCGGCTTCCTGGGCCTTGCGGTAAAAGTCCTCGGCTTGGCCGGGCGTCCGAAGTTCCTTATAAATAATAAAGACATTGGCTGCGGGATATTGTTCCTTGACCTGGACGGCCTGTTTAAGCGAAGTCAGGCAGCAAATCGACGAGCAGTACGGCAAATGGTCGGGGTCCCGGGAGCCGGCGCATTGGAGAAAAGCCACATTGGTCAAGCCTTGGCCGTCGCCGGGCCGAGTGACCCGGCCGCTCTGGTTGAGGTCCTCGAACATGGCGTTGGTGACCACATTGGGAGAAGAGCCGAACCCCAACTTCTTGTCCAGCTTCTTGGGATCGTAAGGCTGCCAGCCTGCGGCCAGGACCACGGCCCCGACCTTGTGCTCGGCCGTGTCGCCGTTCTGCTTGATGGCGGCCTTGAAGACGCAAGGTCCGCCCACGGTCTTTTCCACCGTGGCCCCGGTGTAGACCTTGATCTTTTCGTTTTCCGTCACCGTTTTGATCAACTGGGCCAAAGGGTTGTCCACAACCTCCTTGTAGGGGAAGGTGACCCTCCGGCGGACTTTCTTCTGGAACCCGCCCAGGTCTTTTTCCTTTTCCACCAGGATCACGTTGTACCCGGCCTTGGCCGTCTCATTGGCCGCGGTCAAACCGGCCAGCCCGCCGCCGATGACCAGGATATCCTTGGACATTTCTTCTTCAGGCTTGTAGCCTTCGGGCAGTTCCATCTTTTTGACTTTGGCCCCGCCCATGCGCAGATAGTCTTCGGCCATCATCTGGGTGTCCTCGTCGCCGGGCTTTTGGCACCAGACCACTTGTTCGCGAAGGTTGACCCGCTCGACGATGCAACCGTCAAAAGAGAACACGTCGTACATCACCCTGGGGGAACAGGCGGCGATGACAATGGTGTTGGCTCCCTCATTGGCGATGTCGTCCTTGATCAGCTTGACCCCTTCCGGGCTGCAGAGAAAGGGGTGGGTCCGGCAGATCGGGGCCTTGACCTCCTTGGTCCCCACCTTGCTCAAGGCCTCCACGTCCAGGGCCTCGCCGATCCCGCAACCCGAACAGATATATACAGCAAGCTTTTTTTCCATGGCTTACCTCCTCCCGATGAACTGAATGGCTTTGAGCGCCGCGGCGGTGCCGTCCTGGACCGCTTCGGAAACGTTGACCGGAGTCCTGGCGCAACCGGCTCCGAAGACTCCCGGCAAGCCGGAATTTTGGGCGATAAAACCATAATCGTCGTAGGCCGCTTTCAAAGGCAGAGGCGACTTGGACGTGGTCGGCTGCATACCCGTAGCCAGGACGGCCAAGTCCACGGAAATTTCTTCCAATTTTTCCGTGGCCGTGTTTTCCACCCGGAGGATCAGGTTCTTAGTGGCCGGGTCCTCGGTTATCTTGGCCACCTTACCCTTGAAGAAGACGATATTGGGGTCTTCCTTGACTTTGGCGTAAAAATCTTCCAGGCGGTCCGTGGCCCGAATGTCGATGAAAAAGATGTAAACCTTGGCCTCGGGATGCTGTTCCCTGATGTAAGTGACCTGCTTGAGGGAAGCCAGACAGCAAATGCCGGAACAAAAGGGCAGGTGATTTTCATCCCTCGATCCGGCGCACTGGACGAAACCGATGGTCTGGGGGGCCTGTCCGTCCGAGGGCCGAACAATTTTGCCTTGAGTCGGTCCGTTCCAGGCGGCCAGGCGCTCCATCATCACGTTGGTGATCAGGTTGGGATACTGGCCGAAACCGTAAGTGTCCAGTTTGGCGGCATCGTAGGGGTCCCAGCCCGAGGCCCAGACAATGGCCCCGACCTTGAGTTCCATGGTCTTGGGCTGCATATCCAGCTCGATGGCCTCGTAGGGACAAGCCTCATTGACCTTTTGGGCTTCGCCGCTTTTAACCAAAGCCGGGTCCAAAACGTAACGCATGGGCAAAGCCATGTCGTGGGGCAGGTAAGCGGCCTTTATTTTGTCCAGGCCGAAGTTGAAGGGGTTGTCCATTTCCATGGAGCAGGCTTCGGCGCATTTGCCGCAGCAGGTGCACTTCTCGTTGACGTACCGCGGGTTGAGCCTGACGGAAACGGTGAAATCCCCGGCTTGGCCGGAGATGCTCTCCACTTCAGCCATAGTGAAGAAACGCACTTTTTGGTTCTGCCTCATCCGCCGGAAATTGATTTCCAAGCCGCAATAAGGCGGGCACAGTTTGGGAAAATACTTGTGAAGCTGAGCGACACGCCCGCCCAAGTACGGGTTCTTTTCGACCAGATAGACGTCGTAGCCGGCCTCAGCCGCTTCAATGGCCGCGGACATTCCGGCCATACCGCCGCCGACCACCAGGATGCTTTGGGTCACTGGGTTATCCATACTCATCCTCCTAGGCAAAAGTGAATTAACCGGAAACTGTTAAAAAGGGGCGACCGTGACCATTTCAGCCCACCCCTAGTCTTGTGACAACTTGGACAATTCGCCCGGGGGCGGATAATTCGAATCAATCCATGTGCATACCACAAGGGTGGAGAGGAGGCAAACAAAAAATCAGTTATTTCCTTAATTTTAAGCAGAAATTCTATCAAAGCCTGGTTTGTAATAAAAATCACATGATTGCACTCGGCCGATAAACCTTCCCGTCGACCCCGGTCCTCAAATCAACCGCCGGCGTCCGGATGAGGGTCAATACTCCATCATTGAGGATACAATCCCACAAAAAAGCCCCGAGACTTATCCAAAGTCCCGGGGCTTGTATCCAAACCAAACGACTGATGAACCCAAAAGCCCAAAAGGATTAATTATTGAATCAACGAAAAATAAAGACGTACCGGCCGTGGTTCAAATCAACTTTAAGGCGGCCGCCTCTGGACCTGGCGTAAACCACCCAAGCCGGCTCGTCTTCGCCGCAACATTCGACGCAAGGAGAAAAACGTCCGGTGTCTGCTTCATACCAAGCCAACAGCATCGGGTCTTCCAGACGGCTTCGAGCCTCCTCTTTGGCTAAGGCCAAGGCTGTTTCGTAATTCAGGCCCGCCGTATCTTCGTATATATTTATATTTTCCATGAGACACCTCTTTATCTTGGGCTTCTAAACCAAATTAAAGCCTAAAAAATATGATTCAAGGCCTGGAGAATGAAATTCGCCCTCAGGCCTCGGTTCGGATGGTCGGATTGACAAGGGGGCTGGGCGGTCTTAGTATGGCATAAGGAAAAAGCGAAAGGCCTGAAGGGCCTGGAAGCATAAAGGAGCGACAAATGTCAGTGGATAAAACCATATGTCCTCATTGCGGGCAAAAGATGGCTAAATGGCGCACCCCGGAGCAAACCACCTGGGGCGGTTATCATTGGTACGTTTGTTTCAATGACGAGTGCCGGTATTACGTTCGGGGATGGGACCACATGGAAAAAACCATGGGGGTCAAATGTTCTTACCGTCACCGGTACGACCCGGAATCGGGAAACTGCGGGCCCATGCCCGTTTATTCGAAGGATATGGGCCGGGAGTGCATCATCGAGGATTAACGAGGGAACTTGACTGCTGGTCGGCCGGGAGTCTGAGGGCCTCCGGCTTTTAGGTGGTCAGCTACATTCAGTCGGACAGGTGAAGTCGGCGAAGGCCAGGTAGATTCTGGCTTCTTTCTTCTTCCGCTTTTCATTCAACTCGGCGTATGTCAACTCGCCGCTACGTTTTTCAGCCTCTTCTTTACTGGGGATTGCTTTCAGGCCGACGGCCGAAACCCGGCCGGTCAAAGTGTCGATGATCTCGGCGTCTTCACCGTTGGTGACTATGGTCAGAGGGATTTGAACCTGATGGGCCAAACGCGACGCGGCCAGGGCTTCCCGCTCGCGGGTGACCAGAGAACCCCTGGCGCATTTGAAGGACATGAACGGCCGCCCGTGGACGAACACGACCAATTCGGCCCGGCCGACGCTTTTTAGGTCGTCCAGAGAAATCTCGAAACAGCGGTCCACTTCAATTTCCGACGGGTTAAAGCCCTTTTCCTCCACCAGCAATCGTTCGATCTTCTGGCGAATCTGCTCGTCGTCGCTGTCGGGGACTTGGCGGCCGGTCAAAAAATCTTTAATGGTTTCTCCGGTCCGACAGATGGAACTCACCGGCGTCTCCTGGGCGGCTGAAGTCCGGGTTGATCCAACCTTCGTGAATTCCAGGGGTAAAGACCCCTTGGTTCGTACTGGAAGGAGTATTGGGGTGGATGACGGGATTTGAACCCGTGGCCTCCAGGGCCACAACCTGGCGCTCTAACCAGCTGAGCTACACCCACCACAATTGATATTTTTATACACCAAGAACAATCTTCCGGCAATGATGTTTTTTGGACACGCCGCCGCTCGCTTTTGGGCCTGCGGCCCGGCGGCCGAATAAATTTTTCGTGGCGGCCTGTGAAAAATTAGGATATACTATTAGCTGATAATTAAGTTAAAAAGTTGAGAAATCCGGCTGCCTCTCCGGCTGGGGGCTGGTTATTTACCGAGCCAGATAAAGCGGCGGCCTCTCATCGTAACCTTGACTTCGCTTGCTCAAGCGCCGTTAAATTTTATTTCGCTTCATCCTGACCGTCTCAAAATCCTTTGTCCAGTCGGCTGAAAACCATCCAGCCGTCTCAAGGCCTCAACGGCAACTCGAACCAAGCCGACCAAAGAGAAAGGCAGGTTCGTATGGCCTCCAAAACAATCAATGAGGAACGAAAGCAGAAAGACGATCCGGCCCGAAGTTTGGCCGACCCCGTGGATGAAGCTATATCCAAAAGCAAAGAAAAGTGGGCCAAAGTTTTCATGGCCGGCCCGGACAGCATCGTCATCACCCGGCTGAAAGACGGGAAGATCATCGATGTTAATGAAAGCTTCACCAGGGTCATGAAATATGATCGCCCGGAAACGATAGGCAAAACAGAGGACGAACTGGAAAACTGGCTCCACCCTGAACACCGCTTGGCCTATGTCCGAGCTCTGGAGCGCAAGGGCGAGTGCCGGAATTTGGAAACTTCCTTCCGCACCAAGGACGGCCGGATCATTCCCGCCTTGATTTCAGGCCGACTCGTAGAAATCGACGGGCAACCGTGCCTCGTGGCCGTCATCCGGGACATCGCCAAGTTCAAAGTGACTGAGGCTCTCCTTAAGGAAAGTCAAATCCGTTACCGGGCCATGGTCGACGCTTTTGACGGCCTGATTTATGTCTGCTCCCAGGACTACCGGGTCGAATTCATGAACAAGAAAATGATCGAACGGACCGGCCGGGAGGCCTCCGGCGAGTATTGCTACCAGGTCCTGCACGAGCGTGCCGAGATTTGTCCCTGGTGCGTAAACGAGAGGGTCTTTCGGGGGGAGACCGTCCGATGGGAGATTCAGAGCCCTAAGGACAACCGCTGGTATTACGTAGTCAATACTCCCATTTATCACAGCGACGGCCGGATGTCCAAACAGGCGGTCATCATTGACATCACCGACCGGAAGCAGATGGAAGAGGCCTTGAAAAGAAAATCCGAAGAAATCAAGCTGTTCGCCTATTCCGTATCCCATGATTTGAAAAACCCGGCTATCGCCTTATATGGCGTGGCCAAACTTCTCGACAAATATTATGGCGAAATGCTCGACCCCAGAGGTCAAAGCTATTGCCAGCGACTGCTGAAGGCTTCGGAACAGGTGGTCGAACTGGTGGAAAGAATCAATCTGTACATTTCCGCCAAGGAAGTCCCCTTGTATGTTGAACATACCGAAATAAAAGAAATACTACAGACAGTCCGGGAAGAGTTTCATCACCAGCTTTATGCCCGCCGGATCGATTGGCTGGAACCGGAATTCATACCGGCCATCAAGGCCGACCGGGTGTCCCTACTCAGGGTCTTGCGGAACCTGATCGACAACGCCCTGAAATACGGCGGCCACGAATTGAGTCGAATCACCATCGGTTATGAAGAGACCGAGAGGCATTGGATCATATCCGTGGCTGACGACGGGGTGGGCCTGAATCCGGCCGAATCCGACCACCTGTTTGGGCTTTTCCATCGGCTGGGGACTTCCCGGGGGGTGGAAGGAACCGGCCTGGGTCTGGCCATCGTCAAAGAAATCGCCCAGCGACATGGCGGGCAGGTCTGGACCAGCGCCAGCGAAAAAAACGGGATAACCTTCCACGTTTCCTTTGCCAAAGATTTGCCTCTATCCCTTTGAACTATGTTCGAGGCCTTGCTTTTCTCCGGTAAACGCCCCGGGGGAAAAATTGAAGGATCGTTCTAGGTGTGTTATGTTTAAATAAGTCCAAGTGTTTTGAAAACAAGCCTTTCGAACATGGCTGGACCATCAATAATTTCAGGAGGAATTTATGGATATTAGGGCCAGATGCCTCCCCGAAGGATGGTATCCCGGTTCGGCTGCGGCCTGCCGCAGAGAAATCGAAAATTTCAATGAGTATATTCAAAAATTCACCTTGAAGCCGGCCAATCCCCGTGGCGGGATCGTCCCTCATGCCGGCTGGTTTTTTTCCGGCCGCTTGGCCGCCCTTGTCTTTCATCTCTGTTCCCGCGGCAATTCTCCGGACGTGGTGGTGATCTTCGGCGGTCATTTGGGTCAGGGACCAGGCATCATCTATGCCGAACAAGCCTGGTCCACCCCCCTGGGCGATCTGGAGATTGATCAAGGCCTGACCAGGGCCTTGATGGAGAGGGTCAAAGTCAGGCCGGAGGGGGCTTCCACCGGTGATAACACGGTGGAAATCCAACTGCCCCTGGTCAAGTATTACTTTCCCCAAAGCCGGCTGGCGGCCATGCGGGCCCCCCATTCGCCGGAAGCGATCAACCTCGGCCGGGAAACGGTTCAACTAGCCCGGGAGCAGGGTAAAAAAGTCATGGTCTTCGGTTCGACCGACCTGACTCACTACGGTCCCAATTACGGCTTTTCGCCGCGCGGACGGGGAAGCCAGGCCGTGAATTGGGTCCGCGAAGAAAACGACAAGGGCTTGGTCGATCTGGCCCTGGCGATGGACGGGCCTGGTCTCTTGGTTCATGCGGCTCAAAACACGAGCGCCTGCAGCGCCGGGGCCGCAGCGGCCGCCGCCGCCGCCTGCCGGACCCTGGGCGCGGCCAAAGGGCTCCTGGCCGATTATTACACCAGTTACGACATCATGCCGGGGGACAGCTTTGTGGGCTATGCCGGTATTGTTTACAGCGACTGATCCAGACGAGAACGGCCGGTGAGGTGGACGCCAAGGCGGAGCGACTGATTAACTCTGCGGCAAGGTCATGATTATTTCTCAATGAGAAACTGAGACACCTGCTCTACGTAGTTCCGAATGTTTTCTTCAATGGGCTCGTCCACCTTTTCAAATTGGAGTCCGACCGAAATGGTCCGCCTTTCCTGGCTTAGACTCCTCACTCGACAGACGGTATTCTGCGGTCCCTCCACGCCCAAAAGCTGAAAGGAAAGAGTGACCAGTTGCTCCAGTTCAACCGGAGATTTGGAGGTTAGCGAATTCCGGGGATAAGCGAATCTCCCTCCACTGGAAGAAATATCCAGTAAAAACCCGTTCAGCCGAAAATCGGGCGAGATGATGGTCGCCGGGATGTAACAGGCGATGCGTTGTTCTTTTCTCAATTCATAAGTTTCAATGGTCTCTGGATAACTTAAGATGACCAACAACATGTTCTTTTTAAAAAAATACCCGACGACCGCGCTGTGAAAGCCGTAGACCACTCCCGAGGCGACATACTTGACCACCACCCTGGTGCCTTCATAAAGGAAATCTTGAATTCCCCCGACCCCCAGAAGGCGGATCACCAGGTACGAGCGAGGCTCCAGGCCGACAAACACCGCTTTCAGGGTCTTTTGGACTTCCTCAAACTTGGTCATGAGCATAGCGCCGAAATCGAGATTAAGACGGCTTTTTTGGCCGTTTCTAGTGATTATCTTTTCCCCGTTCATAGTTCCCCGCCTTTCCCGACGTCTAAATCCACAACTATCGGTTATGACTCGTCTTTTAGGGTCAAGGCTTTAAACGTGTTTCCTTTTTGGATATAGACGCGGCCAAACTCCAGCCGCCGAAGTGATTTTCGCCTCACTCAAGCTTGAGGTTTTCTTCTTTTGGCCAAAACCAGACCCAAGGTCAGACCAAGGCCTGCACCTAGAGTATTGGCGGCAATGTCGGCCGGTTCGAAGGAACGGCCGGGCACGGCCAATTGCCCGAATTCAAGGGCCGCCCCGAAAGGAATCATGGCTAAAGCCGCCCACAGGGCCTTTTTGAGGGGATACAGACTGACCGCCGGGAGGCCGGCCAGAAAAAAGTAGGTCGATAAATGCATCAGTTTGTCGTTCAGTCCGGTTGAGGGCATTTCTTCTCCCGGCGTCAGGGAGGCCCAAACAGTCAGTCCCAGGCCGATCAGCCAGAGAGCTGACAGTATTTTCCGCCACGATTCACCCATTTTCAGCTTTCCCAACTTTTTGGGGGATCAACGGCCTTTCCGTTCCGGAAGAGCCCCCGCATCCGCGGCCCGGCCCCTCCATTATTTCATTTGCCGCAAATTTAATAAAAATAATAAAGACCTACCCCTTTGATCCTTCGAGGCGGCATGGTCAAAAAATACCAATTAATGAGGGCAAAGGCAAGAAAATGCTGGGCAGAAAATTCTTGACAGGTTTGAATTGGTTTGTTATTTTCTTTTAGGTTGAATGAATCGTCATTCATATCGTCCGCCGAGAGAAACCAGCGTGACCCATAATTCCCTTAAAAATAAAAAACCGGAAAAATACCGCAATATCCAGGAAGCCGCCGTCCGCGTCTTCGCCCGGAAAGGCTTCTACCAAGCCCGGGTCTCCGAAATCGCCCGGGAAGCCGGGGTGGCCGATGGAACCATTTACCTGTATTTTCAAAATAAAGACGACATTCTCATCAGTCTTTTTGAAGACGGGATGAAGAAAGTCATTGACAATGTCCGGGCTGAGATAGATAAAGAAACGGACCCGTTGAAGAAAATTCAGCGCTTCGCCCGGGCCCACTTGGCTCTGGTGGAAAACAACAAGGACATGGCGGAAATTATTCAGGTGGAATTGCGCCAATCTTCCAAATTCATGAAGGAGTACCGCAACGAAAAATTTTTGGAGTATCTGGACATCATCGCCGGGATCGTCCGGGAAGGGCAGGGCCTGGGCGTCATCAGGGAGGACGTCGAGCCCGGCATAGTCAAGAGGGCCTTCTTCGGTGCCCTTGATGAGATGAGCCGGTTCTGGGTGCTGTCCACCAGGCGAAAATACGATATTCAAACCGCCGCCGACCAGATCAGCGAATTTTTTATCCGGGGCATAAGAGCTGGTTCCGGGGTGCCGGCCGGCGGTCGAAACTGAGATGGGGCCGCCGATAATCCGGCGGCCGCGAAGGTTAGAGAAAGGAGGAGGTCGTGGAAATAATTGCTTGTTTAAAACAGGTTCCGGACACGGAGACTCAAATCAAGATCGCCGGTGACGGCAAGTCCGTGGACACCGGGGACATCAAGTGGATCATGAATCCCTATTGTGAATTCGGCGTGGAAGAGGCCCTGCGGCTCAAAGAAAAATTCGGCGGCACGGTCACGGTGGTCAGCGTCGGTCCGGCTCGGGTGGTCGAGAGTCTGCGCACCGCCCTGGCCATGGGTGCGGACAAGGCCATTCACATTGAATCCGCCACCACGGAGCTCTCGCCTTTAACCACCGCCAAGCTCTTGGCCGCGGCCATTAAAGAAGTCCCCTTCGATGTGGTTTTTTGCGGCCAGCGGGCGGTGGATAACGACCAGGCCCAGGTCGGCCCGGCCTTGGCCGAACTTTTGGACCTGCCCCACGTGGCCCTGGGCATTAAGCTTGAAGTGGCCGACGACAAAGCCAAGGCCCTGATCCACCGGCCGGTTGAAGGCCAAACCATAGTGTATGAAACCCCCCTGCCCTTCCTGATGACCACCCAGAAGGGACTCAACGAGCCACGCTACGCCTCCCTGCCGGGAATCATGAAGGCCAAAAAGAAGCCGATGGACAAAAAAGACGCCGCAGCCCTGGGCGTGAGCCTCGAGTCGACCATCGAAGTCCTTAAGCTCACCCCCCCGCCACAGCGGGCGCCCGGCAAGATCGTCGACGGGGAGACCGTCGAGGAGAAAGTCGTCAAATTGGTCAAACTGCTTCATGAAGAGGCCAAGGTTGTTTAGGCCGGCAGGATAGGAAAGGAGATACATCATGGCAGAAGGAATTTGGTTTGTGGCCGAACAACGAGACGGTCAACTCAGAAAGGTCTCTTTTGAAGTGGCCAGCACCGCCCGGCGCCTGGCCGACCAAGCCGGGACAAGCGTAGCCGGCATTCTGATCGGCGCCGGCCTGGACGGAGTGGCGGAAAAACTGGGGACTTACGGCGCGGACAAGGTCTTTGTGGTCAACGATGAGGCCGTCGGGCAATATCTGCCCATGGCTTATACCCAGATCATCGCCAATATCGTTAAGGAAAATTCCCCGGCCGTTCTGATCTTGTCCGCTTCAACCCAGGGTAAAGACCTGTCGGCCCGCCTGGCCGCCCGCCTGGGCGTGGGCCTGGCCATGGACTGCATCGAACTCGGCCTGAACGACGATAAGAAGCTGGTGGCTAAAAGGCCTATTTACGCGGGCAAGGCCGTGGCAGAAGTCCTGCCCCTCGGCGCTCCGCAAATGGCCACCACCCGCCCCAACGTCATGCCGCTTCTCGAACCGGACGAGAGCAAAAAACCGGAAATAGTCAATCAGCCGCTGGGATTGGACCCGGCCGAGTTTAAAACCAAAGTGGTCGACATCCTCAAGGATACCAGCGGCAAGATTGAGCTGACCGAAGCGGACATCATCGTCTCGGGCGGCCGCGGCATGAAAGGACCCGAGAATTACAATATCTTGGAAGAACTGGCCGACCTCCTCGGTGCGGCCGTAGGGGCTTCCCGTTCCGCCGTGGACGCCGGCTGGCGGCCTCAAACCGACCAGGTCGGACAGACCGGCAAGGTGGTCAGCCCCAACCTGTACATCGCCTGCGGCATCTCCGGGGCCATTCAGCACTTGGCCGGCATGAGCTCCTCCAAGGTCATCGTGGCCGTGAACAAGGACCCTGAAGCCCCCATCTTTCAGAAAGCCGATTACGGCGTGGTGGCCGACCTTTTCGACGCCGTGCCCCTGATGACCCAGGAGTTGAAAAAGGTCTTGGAAGAATAATTAACGAGTCAAGCCCGGGGCCGGACCAAGGCCCCAGTCGCCTTAATAGCCCTCTCGGGGACCCCCCCAAGAGGGCTTTTATAATGAAGGACCTTTTATTACCAGCCGCCTTCAAATCCAGGTTAAACAACTAGAGTTATTGACTTGAAGGTAACCTAGCGGTGAGCGGCGGTCTCCCCGGCTCTTTCTGCCCGGCGATAGAAGTTAATTCGTGATTTATCATTAATAATGCATATTTACTGCCGTCATTCCCGCGCAAGCGGGAATCCATGCCGCCAATAATTGATAGGTTGCCTTGAATTGCCTTGACCAAGGTCTGATTGAAGTGCATACTTTAACTAGTTACTTTAAAGGAGCGCTCATGGAAATTTCGTTTTTGGATTTGAGAAAAAAGCCGGGCAAACTTTTGGAAGCCCTGGAGCGGGGGGAGAAAGTGACTCTTTCCAGGCGCGGCAAGCCCATCGCCAGGGTCATTCCGGTGGAAAACGCCAAAAAGTGCTCGGCGGCCGACCATCCCGCTTTCGGCATGTGGGCCGACCATTCGGAAATGGAGGACGCGGCCCGGAAGGTCCGGGACATGCGCCGGGGACGTTTCGATGCTCTTTGACACCGACGTGCTGATCTGGGCCCTGCGGGGGAACCGGCGGGCGGCCGGGGCCATTGACGCGGCGGCGGAACGATATATCTCCGTGGTGAACTACATGGAACTGATCCAAGGGGCGCGGGACAAAGGCGAGCTGCGGCTGCTCCGCTCTTTTTTAAAGGACCTGGGCTTTGCCATGGTCCCGCTGTCGGAAAACATCGGACACCGGGCCTGCGTTTACCTGGAGGAATACGCCCTGAAGACGGGCCTGCGCCTGGCCGACGCCCTGGTGGCCGCCACGGCCGTCGAGCATCAATTGCCTTTATGTTCGGCCGACGCCAAGCATTATCGCCGGATATCCGAACTGGAATTAAAGACTTTCCGGCCCCGGTAACCCCCGCCGCCCGAGCCGAACCAATTCATCTTTCGGTTTCTTTATGCCTTGCCCCAAAAGATCAATTATATTCTTTCATCGAGGTCTGCCTGCAGGTTAGGCCTACTTTAATTGAAGTTGCCCGCGGGATTTAGACAGCACTACCAAATCAAATGTCCATCGGATTGTAGTAACCGCCGGGGTGTGATACCTTGAATTTATGGTTTGACCGGGTTGGCCTTGGGAAGAAAGACCGGCGGCCGGTTAAAATCGAACGCTGCGGTCATTTTTGGAAGGGTGAGGTGCCGTATGGCCAATCAGGCCGATTTAGACAGTCAGGCCGCCCAGATGCTGGCGGCCATTCATGAAGCTATCCAGGCCGCGCCGGGCCGCCCGGCCGGGATGTGGGCCGTGGGTGAAAAACTGGGCTGGGACCGGAACCGGACCGAAGATGTGGTGACCGGACTGATGAGTGAAGGTCTTTTGGAGATCAAAACTCTGTCCGGCGGAGTGGTTTTGACCGAGGCCGGATTGGCCCAAGCCCGGGGCCTTGGCCCTCAGGAATCCGCACCGCCGGACCTGGCCCGGGTGGTGGGCCGCCTGGAAGAGGCCCTGACCGGTTTGGACCTGCCTCACCCGGCCCGCCAAGACTTCGAGGCCGACCTGGCCGTCCTGCGGGCCCAACTGGCCCGGTCCCGTCCGCTGCCCTTGGTGGTGACCGTCGCCCTTCAGGCGGTCAGGCCGACCCTGGAATCGGCTTCGCCCCGTCCGGCCGGTCTTTTGGGCGAGATCGACGTTTTTTTAAAATCGCTTTAGCTGACGGGGGGTCTGGTGTCAAATGCCGGGGGAAATCAAGGTCTTCACCGTTCCCAACTGCGGGCGCTGCCGGGCGGTCAAGGAATTTCTGCAAGCCCGGGGGCTGGATTTTATCGAAGTCAACGTGGAAAAGAATTTCTCGGCCTTAAGGGAAATGGTCCGCCGGTCGGGTTCACGGGAGGTGCCGGTGACTTTCGTCGGCGACGAATTCGTCATCGGCTTCGACCGGGCCGGCCTGGAGCGGCTTTTGAACGGATTCGGGCCGGAAAGCTGAGACAGGCGGGGCAAGGTAGAAGATGGCCAAGCGGGAGCGGCCGATTTTAGGGGTGACTATGGGCGACCCGGCTGGGGTGGGTCCGGAGGTCATCGCCAAGGCTCTGGCCGACAAAAGAGTGTCCGGCTGGTCGCGGCCCCTGGTGCTGGGGGACGCGGGGGCCATGGCCCAGGCTGTGCGGATATGCGGTCTGGACCTGGAAGTCAGAGACTTGCCGCCCGGCGGCGATCCTGAAGGCCGGGCCGGGCTGATGGAAGTTTTACCGCTGTCCGATCTTGATTTAGACGAACTCACGCCGGGCCGGCCCAACTTAGCCGGGGGCCGGGCCGCAGCCAAGTATATCGAAGCCGGGGCCGCAATGGCTTTGAAGAGCCGAATCCAGGCCCTGGTCACCGGGCCGATCAGCAAAGAGGCCTTGAACCGGGCCGGATATAATTTCCCCGGCCATACCGAGATGCTGGCCGCTCTGGCCGGGGGGGCCAGAGTGGTCATGATGCTGGCCGGTGAAAGACTGCGGGTGGTCCTGGTCACCATTCACGCAGCCTACGCCGAAGTGCCCCGGCTTTTGACCGGTGACAAGATCATCGCCACGGCGGCGATCACCCAAGAGGCCTTGGAAAAATATTTCGGCCTGACCCGGCCGCGGCTGGCCGCGGCGGCCCTCAATCCTCACGCCGGGGAAGGGGGGCTTTTCGGGAGGGAAGAAGAAGAGACTATCGCGCCGGCCGTGGCTGAAGCCCAGGCCCGGGGGTTGAATCTGAGCGGTCCCTATCCGGCCGACACCCTTTTTTTTCGGGCCGCGGCCGGTGAATTCGACGCGGTGGTCTGCATGTACCACGACCAGGGGCTGATCCCCTTTAAGTTACTCCACTTCCGGGACGGGGTCAACGTGACCCTGGGCCTGCCTTTTATTCGCACTTCGGTCGACCATGGTACGGCCTTCGATCTGGCCGGGACCGGTCGGGCCGACCCCGGCAGTATGCTGGCCGCGCTCAAAATGGCCGCGGACATGGCTGCCCATTCGAATCAGCCTGTCCATGATTTGAGCCGGAGTTAAGGTTCAGGAGTCCGGGGTTGCCTGACCAGTCAGCTTTTCTCTCGCTCCTGATCATCACCATGCTGGCCGCCCTGGTTCCGGCCTTGTCCGCTCAGTTTCGACGCTTCCGCATCCCGGTGGTCATCGGAGAAATCCTGGCCGGCATCATCATCGGCCGCAGCGGGCTGGACCTGGTCAAACCAGGACCTATCCTGGAATTTTTAGCCGAATTCGGCTTCGTCCTGCTGATGTTCCTGTCCGGATTGGAAGTGGACTTAAAGGCCTTAACCCGGGGCGACGTTTTTCGGGAACGTCGGCGGTTCTGGCAAAGCCCCCTTTTTCTGGCCCTGCTCAGCTTCGGCCTGACCCTGGCCGGGGCCGCAACCTTGGCCTTAATTTTGGGTGAAAAAGGTTTCTTTCGCAGTCCTTTTATTATGGGCCTGATCCTGAGCACCACTTCTCTTGGCGTCGTTGTGCCGGTTCTCAAAGAAAGGGGTATAATCACCAAACCCTATGGTCAGATCATACTTGTGGCCACAGTGGCGGCCGACTTCATCACCTTGATCATTTTGAGCGTGGCCTTCGGTGTTTTAAAAAAGGGGCTCGCTCCCCAGTTGCTTTTGCTACTGCTTTTATCGGCCTTTTTCGCCCTGAGCCTCCGCTTGGGTCTTCGGGCCAGCCGCATCCCGGGCCTTAGAAGGCTGGTCAAAGACCTGTCCACGGGCACGGCCCAGATGCGGGTCAGGATGGCCATCGCCCTGATGGTGGCCTGGGCCGCCCTGGCCCATGCTTTAGGGACCGAAGTAATTCTGGGCGCTTTTATGGCCGGGGTGATTGTCAGCCTGGTCGCCGGACCGGAAGAATCACAGCTCCGGGAAAAACTGGATGCCCTGGGCTACGGCTTCTTCATTCCGATTTTTTTCATCTCCGTGGGCTGCCGGTTCGATCTGGGGGCCATGCTCGCTTCTCATCAGGGATTGATACTTTTTCCCCTGCTCATCGTCGGGGCTTACGCGGTCAAGATCTTTCCGGCCCTGGTTTTCCGCCTGGCCTTTTCCTGGCGGGAAACCATCGCTGCGGGTTTTCTGCTGTCATCCCGGCTGTCCCTGATTATCGCCGCCTCGGCCTTGGCCCTGGACCAGGGCCTGATCAGCGACGCGGTCAACGCCAACATCATCCTGGTGGCTATGGTCACCTGCACCCTGTCTCCGGTGCTTTTTTCCCAAGTGGCCCCGAAAATTCCCGAGACCGAACGGCGGGGTTATATCGTGGTCGGACTTAACCAGCTCACCGGACCTCTGGTCGAACGTCTGATCCGTGATGGGGAGGAGGTGATTTTAGTGGGCCGACCGGAGGACAAACCGGCCGCCCCGGTTTTTCCCGGCGTGACCCCCCATTTCGGCGACCCCACCGACGAAAAGTTTTTAGAAGAGCTCGGGGCCGGCCGGGCCGCCGCTTTGGTGGCCGCCATGTTTGACTCCGGGACTAATTTAGACGTTTGCCGGCTGGCCGCTCATCGTTTCGGCATCCCGGTCATTGTGGCCCGGGCCGACAACCCGCCGGTTATGCAGAGCATGACCACCTTGGGGGTCCGCGTCATCCAGCCGGCTCTGGCCACGGCCGTGGCCCTGGAGGGGGCCTTGCGCTTTCCGGCCACTTTTGACATGTTGGCCGACCACGGGGATAACGTGGAAATAGGGGACGTCATCATGCGCAACCTGATGCTGGACGGCCGACCTTTGAGGGAAATCCGTTTCCCGGGCAACGCTCTGGTCATGGGTCTGCGGCGGGAGGGTGAGGTTGTGGTGCCTCGCGGCGACACTGTCTTGCGCCTGGGCGACACGGTCATGCTGGTGGGCAGTCCGGATTCGGTCAAACAGGCTGAAACCCTCCTAACCAGTCATTACAGATAGCCGGTGTCCCGGATCAGACCGGCTTGACAGCCGGGCTAAGGAGATTTACCAATATGGAAACCGAGGACGGTCTGGGCGGTGATTAAAAAATCCGCCAAAACGGCGGCCTGTTGACTGGGGCGTTTTGAAATGATCGAGGATAACCCGAATCCGGCTCGTCCCGAACTTGAACCGGACCGACTGGAACGGCTGGCCAGGGAATTAATTGAGGCCGGGGCGGCGGCCGGTCCGATCACCGCCAAGGAAGACGGCTCCGCCCAGGGCCTGGCCTTTCTCCTGAAGGATATGACCAGACCCGAACTGAAAAGACTTTTGGAACGAGTCGACCTGAGCCTCCCCCTGTCAGCCGACGGCCTGGAAACACTCGAGGCCCTCAAAAACCTGGTGGCGGAAAACCGAAAGCTCTTGGAACTTTCGGTCAGGGACACCCTGACCGGGCTATACAACCGCCGATATTTCCGACAAAGGCTCCGCATAGAACTGGAACGGGTCAAGCGCACCGAGCATCCATGTTCTTTAATCATGATCGACCTGGACAGATTCAAGCCGGTCAACGACCGGTACGGCCACCAAACCGGGGACGACCTGCTCCGTCGTATAGCCGACATTATCCAGTCCAATATTCGGGCCGTGGACGTGCCGATCAGGTACGGCGGGGACGAGTTCGCCGTGATCCTGCCGGACACCGACTTGCGGGCGGCGGCCAAGACAGCGGAAAGAATCCGGGAACACATGGCCGGCGATCCCAGGATCGCCGAGTACGGCGTAACCGGCTCCTTCGGCCTGGCCGCCCAGCATCATTTTGAAAGCATCGACCTGGAATCCCTGATCGAACGGGCCGACCAGTCCATGTACCGGGCCAAACAGGAAGGCGGCGACCGCCTGTGGTTCTTCGAAGCCGAGCGCCTCCAAGAGATTTTGACCGAAGTCACCCCAGTCGAGAAGGAAGACTTACGGTTCGGTTTCTCGGAAAAGCGGTCCCCGACTGATTAAATGTGGAGGACCTGTCATTTTGGGGGTCGAAGTCTGGGTGGGGAGAGAGGATAAAAAATCGCCCGACTAGGATTTTTCTCCTAGTTTTTTAACTTTTTCCCGCCGCAAAATGGTACTTTCGGCGTATTGACACGTCTTTCAGCCCCTGCTTACACTACCAACGTAAATTTCCATTTTGGGGTCCGGTCTCGCAAGGAAATCGCTTTCAGCGGGCGGCTTGGCGCCTAGAAAGCTCAAGCGGGGAAACGGGTGGCTGCGTAGTTTAATTGAACCGGGGAAGCTGCCGGTGTGGGTTGCGGCCGGAATGAAAATCATTTCTCCGCAAACCCGGCTTGACCACGAAAGGGGGAGGAAATGGGGAAAATATTGATGGCCGTATCGGTGATGACAGCCCTGGTTCTGGGGGGCCTGACTTTAGCCTATGCCCTGCCCGTCGTTTCCGATCCTAGTCTGGTCGGATATTGGAAACTGGATGACCTGGCGGGAGGCTATACGACAGACAGCTCCGGTTCCGGCTATAACGGCAAGATACAGGCCGACGCCGCCTTCCGTCCGACGGGCGGGGTCTATGGGGGAGCCTACGAGTTGGACGGGTATAGCGACCGTATTCAAGTCCTGAGAAGTCAGTATCCGGACAGCACCGGCAAATTGCTGCCTACGACCAACCAAGTCACGGTCTCGGTCTGGTTCAACGTTACCGGATCAATCAGCAGTTGGTGCCAGCACCCGGTCTCGAAGTGGGACAATTACCATATTAGAATTTCAAACAATTTGACCTCCCTCAGGTTTACCGTGTTCAGCGGCCATCATGCCGAAAAAATCACCACCTATAGCCACCCTGACGGCAGTCCGGTGCTGCAATTGAACACCTGGTATCATGCCGTCGGGACTTATGACGGCGGCACGGCCCGGCTCTATCTTGATGGGGGCCTGGTCGCCAGTAACTATTTTGGGATCAACCTTTATGCGGCCAACAACTATGATCTCATGATGGGAGTAGTGGGGTGGACGACTTCGTCGGAAGGGTTCAGAGGATTTATAGACGAAGTTGCTGTTTGGAATCGAGCCCTGAGCGCGGACGAGATCGGTAACCTTTACGCTCAAAACGTGCCCGCGCCGGCCGGCCTGCTCCTGCTTGGTTCGGGCTTGGCCGGCTTGACGGCGTTCGGGAGGGTCAGGCGGCGGCGAGGTTGATTCGGCCAGGAGATTGGGCCGTTTTCCGCGGATCGAATCACTCCTGGAGGCTGGCCGGGTCCTTGGTCGGCAGGCCCATTTCTTTGGCTCTGAGGACCCGCCGCAGAATCCGGCCGGTTCGGGTCTTGGGCAGCTCATCCAGGAAGGTCACTTCAGTCAGGGGCAATTCCGGGGATAGATTGGCTTTAACGAACTCCTTGACGGCATGGGCCAGTCTGGCTGCGGGATTAAAGCCGGGGTTGAGGGTGACGAAGGCCTTGATTTGAGGCTGAAGGCCGGCGGTTTTTAGGGAAATGACTGCAGCCTCATTGACGGCCGGATGGCGGCAGAGGACTTGCTCAACCTCGAAGGGGCCGACCATCTTTTCGCCGACCTTCAAGAGGTCGTCCATGCGGCCGTGGTGAAAATAATAACCGTCTTCGTCCCGAAAAGCCAGGTCGCCCGTTAAAAACCAGCCTTCCTTGCTGAAAAAATCCTGATAGCGCTTCTCGTTCCGCCAGATGCCGTTCATCATGGCCGGCCAGCCCAGCCGGAGAGCCAGTTGCCCCATGCTTAGAATAGGCAGCGGCTGACCTTCGTCGTCTAGGATGCCAGCTTCGACTCCGGGCGTCGGTTTGCCCATCGAGCCGGGTTTGGTCGGCAGTGAAGGGAAATTGGCCAGGCAGATCATCCCGGTCTCGGTCATCCACCAAGTCTCGTGAGGGGTCAATTTAAGGTTTTTTCTGACCCAGAAGAAATACTCCGGGGCCAAGGAACGGCCCACCGTGGCGATATGCCTGAGCTTGGACAGATCATAACGGCCGGGGAGGTCCTGGCCGGCGTCCACCAAGCCTTTTATCCTCTCCGGGGTGGTGTACCAAGTTTCGACTTGGTGCCGCTCCAGAGTGCGGTACCAAGTAGAAGCAGAAAAAGGGTCGCCTTGAACTATGGAAACGGCCCCGCACAGCCAGGGGCCAAACGCGCCGTAGACCATGCCGGTGATCCAGGCCGGGTCTCCGTCGGTCCATATCACCGTGCCTTCGTTCAACTCCAGGACGTCTCGGCCCGTGGCCCTATAGCCGATCATGCTCCGGTGGGGATGGATCACGCCGTTGGGCGGTCCGGCCGCCCCGGAGGTGAACATCAGGTCCAGGGGGGCCCCGGCGGGCAGCCACCGCGGCCGTCGTTCTTTAGCCATTTGAGGGACTTGTTCCTCGATAGCCGCTTCCTGGGGAAACAGGCCCAGATTGGGGCCGGTGATTAAAAAGAGCTTTTCCACAGAATCCATGGCTTCAGCCGGGAGCTTTTCGATCAGATCGGGATGGGTCAGCAGGGCCTGGGGTTCGACGCCGAGCAGGCGGACTTCCAGTTCATTGTAATTCAAGGTGGAATACAAAGGACAAAAGATGACGCCCAGGCGGGCGCAGGCCAGCATGGCCAGATATATTTCCGGGCAGGGCGGCAGATAAATAAACAGCAGGTCCATGGTCTTGAGGCCGTGCTCGGCCAGACAGTTGGCCAGTTGGCAGGATTTTTCCTTAAGGTCCAAATAGGTGAAGACCTGGGCCTGATCGGCTTTCTCGAAGATCAAGGCTTTTCGGTGCTGTTTTTCCGGGTCTTCAGCCCAACGGTCGATCGCTTCGTAAACGATGTTGACCCTGCCGGTTCGGCTCCAGGAAAAATATTTTTCTTCTTCGGCCCAGGAAAAGGTCTTGTAGACTTGATCGTAGTTCCTGAGGTTGGCCTCCGGGTTCTGGGCCTCAATCTTGGCCTTCATATAAACCTCCAGACGCCTGGGCTTGTTCTTCGGAAGATTGATCCACCCAGACGCCGAATTCAGCGTGGACCTGGGCGGCGCGAGCGGCCAGCTCCTGACCTTGGGCGGTGACCATGTCCGAGAGGTTGCAGCCGGCCCCATCTGAGAGCAAAGCCTTGAGGACTTCCCGCACCGAGGCGGCCAGGGCTTCCAGATCATAACCGCCTTCCAGGGCCAAGAGGATAGGCGGTCCGCCGATTTCATCTCCACACTCGACCAGCAATTGGGTCAGCCACCCAAAGCCGCGCTCGCTCAGGCTGGTGTGGCCTAAAGGGTCGCGGGCGTGGGCGTCGAAGCCGGCGGCCACCAGAATGAGCTGAGGCCGGTACCTGCGGATGATCGGGCCGACGGTCTCCCGGTAACAGTGGAGCATATCCTCATCGCCCATGTTTTTTATCAAAGGGATGTTCACGGTGTAACCGAGTCCCGGACCCTGGCCGGCTTCCCCCCAATCCCCGGTCTGGGGAAACGAGCTTATATATTGAGAAGAAAAATAAAAAACTTCCTTTTCCTGATAAAATAGCTGTTGCAGTCCGTTGCCGTGATGAATGTCCCAGTCCACGATCAGAATCCGGTCCAAGCCATAGACCTTCTGGGCCTGGCGGGCCGTGACGCCCAGATTGTTGAAGATGCAAAAACCGCTGGCCCGGTCCGGCAAGGCATGATGGCCCGGCGGACGAATTAGAGCGAATCCGGCCTGACAGCGTCCTTCCATCAGGGCGTCCAGGGCCCGGAGGCAACCGCCCACGGCCAGCCAGGCCGCCAGGTAGCTCTTGGCGCTGACCGGGGTGTCCGGGGCCAGATAGGTGAAATCATATTCGGCGGTGGTCAGCAGTTTTTTTATATATCCCGGCGTATGAACCATCTCCAGATCGTCCACCGTGGCCGGCTCCGGCTTGATAGAAATCAGCCCCCGGGAAAACTCCTTGTCCAACATCCGGTGAATAGCTCGGAGTCGGTTGGGATTTTCCGGATGAACCAGACCCGTTTCATGCTCCAGGAAACGGTCGTCCCTGACAATGCACACCCTTCGGGACATAAAACTATTCACAACCTCAGAATCATCATCCGGTCCCAGCCCTGGTCCTCGCAAAAGACAAAGCCGTATTTTTTATATAATCCAATCGCCCAAAAATTGTAACTCTCCACCGTCAGCCAGACCAGTTCCAATCCCAGCTCCTTGGCCCGGTCAACGGCCGCCGCCGTCAAGGTCGAGCCCAAGCCCCGGCCCCGATAGGGTTGACGGACAAAGATCAAAAACTCGGCGTCTTTACTGATGAAATCAGGCACGAGCACGGCGTGGCCCACCACTTCTTCGTCCTTCCGGACCAGAAAATTTTCCCCCCGCTCTAAAAGTTTTTTAACCCATTCCTGACGGGTCTGGGCGTTTTCCGGCGGCAAACCCTGGCTGGCTTTTTTCGGAACGAACAGATCGTACATTTCCAGGACGCATCCGGCGTCATCCGCGCCGCAAGCGGCCAGTTCAAGGGTGCAACCCGTTTTGTCTTGGAAGGTTTTACAACCGTGTTTTTCGCTCATGACCACCTCCCCAGGGCGGGAATGAGCCGGCTGGACCATGATCCAAACGCACCACCCGCCGGCCGAGTCCTTACATTTTAAAGAGGGGCCTTATATTCCTTCATTTCCGCTGCATTCCCTGATCAGACTTTCCACCACACTTGGATCGGCCAAAGTCGAGGTGTCGCCCAGATGCTCGACTTCCCCGGCGGCGATCTTTTTGAGCAAGCGGTGCAGGACCTTGCCGCTGAGGGTCTTGGGGAGAGCATCGGCCCAATAGATCACATCGATAGTTGCAATCGAGCCGATTTCGGATCGAACCAGATCGACTAATTGTCTCTTGAGTTCCTCGGATTTGTCCGCTCCAGGATTGAGGCGGACAAAGGCGGCGATGCTTTGACCTTTGGCTAGGTCCGGCAGGCCCACCACCGCCGACTCGGCCACCTTGGGGTGGAGGGCCAGGGCCGACTCGATTTCAGCGGTGCCCAGACGATGATTGTGAACGGTGATCACGTCATCGATGCGGCCGGTGATCCAATAGTAGCCGTCCTCATCTATCTTGGCCCCGTCTCCGGTGAAATACATGCCGCTGAGGACCGAAAAATACGAGTCCCTGAATCGGGCGTGATCGTTATAAACGGTCCGGGCCAGACCCGGCCAGGGTCTCTTGATGAACAGAAGGCCCTCTAAATGGGGATAGTCTATCTCCGCCCCGGTTTCCGGATCGATGATCACCGGCTCCACTCCGAAAAAAGGAATGGCGCAGGAACCCGCCTTGAGCGGGGAGACGCCAGGCAAGGGGGTGATCATATGGGCCCCTGTTTCCGTCTGCCACCAAGTGTCCATGATCGGACAGCGGTCCCGGCCGACGTGATGATAATACCAGCGCCAGGCTTCCGGGTTGATCGGTTCGCCCACCGTGCCCAGGATTTTGAGGGAATCAAGGTCGTGTTTCCTGACATATTCAGGACCCTCCCGGGCCAAAGAGCGGATGAGCGTGGGCGCGGTATAAAACTGGTTGACTTTGTACTTGTCCACAATCCGCCAACAGCGGTCCGGTTCGGGATAGGTGGGCAGGCCTTCAAACAGGACCATGGTCTGACCGTTGAGCAATGGGCCGTAAACGCTGTAGGTGTGACCGGTGATCCAATCGATGCTGGCCGTACACCAGAAAACGTCCTCGGGCTTGAGATCGAAGACCAGCCGGGAAGTCATGGCCGCGGTCAGCAGGTAGCCGCCGTGGGTGTGGACCATGCCCTTGGGCTTGCCCGTGCTGCCGCTGGTGTGGAGGATGAAAAGAGGGTCTTCCGCATCCATGGGTTCAGGCGGAACCAAGTCCGGCAGCTTGGGATCAGCGGCGGCTTCGTGCCACCAGATTTCCCGGGCCGGATCCAGTTCGAGCTTCAACCCGCAACGATTATGAACAATCACTGTTTCGACGTTTCCACAGCGGAACAGGGCTTCATCAACGATCTCCTTGAGCGGAACCTGTCGGCCGGCCCGAAAACAGCCGTCCGCAGTAATGACCGCCCTGGCCCCGCAGTCCCGGATGCGGCTGCCCAAAGCCTCGGCGCTCAGCCCGCCGAAAACCACGCAGTGAACGGCCCCGATTCTGGCGCAGGCCAGCAGGGCCACGGGCAGATCGACGATCATGGGCAGATAGAGGACCACCCGGTCGCCCTTTTTGATCCCCCTGGCCTTGAGCACTGCGGCCAGTTTGTTGACCCGCCGGAAGAGGTCTCCATAGGTGACGACCGCGGACTCATGCGGATCGTCGCCTTCCCAAAAATAAGCGACCTTCTTTTCCAAGTTCGGCAGGTGCCGATCCAGGCAGTTATAACTGGCGTTGATAACCCCGCCGCCGAACCATTCGAATCGGGCCTGGTCAAAGTCGGCCCGAAAAACGAAATTCCAAGGTTTTTCCCAGCTCAGATAAACCCGGGCCTGCTCGGCCCAAAACGTCTCGGGGTCTTCCAGGGATAGGCGGTACTGAGCCCGGTATTCCGCCCATCCTTTTATGTAAGCCTCCTTGCCAAACTTTTCCAGGTGGGCGTCGTATAATTGGGGGGGGTGTTCCATCGTCTTGACCCTTGCCTCCCGGTCTCAAATAAGATTTCCGGCAACCCGGCGCACATCCCCCTCGGCCATGACCCGCCGGATAAATCGGTTTTGTTTCTAGTTTAAACCACCGTCTGTAAAATAACGAGCAATTTCCCGGCCAAAAAACAGTCAAAGCCTTTTTCAAAAAAATCGCATCTTTTGATGGCTTTACCCCCCTACGGCTTAGGCTGTTCTTCAGGCATATTGGGGGACGGGTTGTCAAATATTCTGACGAATCGTAAAAAAACCTTTTAAGAGCGTTGCCGGTATTTCAGTGTTTGTCATTCACTCGGGGGTTGCCCCAGCATGGGTTCGATATCCAAAAACGGCGGGAGACTGGGTTCGTGACTAAGGTCGGTCACTACCGGGTAGCGGAAGCCCATTTTATGAGAAGTCTCCAAACCTTTGACCGCTGTCTCGGCCATGGACCAGGGCATGGCGAAGATGACCTCGAAATCCTGAGTGCCGCCAAAAACGCGGTCGCCGCCACTGGGCAGGATAAAGGTCGGGTCGGGTTTCTCTGAAACCAGGGCAATATCTACACAATCCCGAAAGGCCGTAACCTTGGGCGATGTTTTCTGACCGGCAAAGCCGAAAGCGCTGACCAGCCGCATGGCTTGGGCGGCATTGCCGTAGATGACCAGGGAGTCAGGCTCGAAAGCCAAGGAATGAAGAGGGGACATCAGGAAATATTCGTATTTGCCTTGATCCAGTTTACCGGAATAATAGTTTGCATTACTGCCTTCCGGCGTTTTGAGGTCTTCAAAGCGGTAAAAACCCAAGCCCGTGGCCGCCGGGGCGCACCGGAGGTCCTCCTTGCCGAAGGCCATCGTCCAACCATGTCGCCGAGCCAGGCCCATGCCTTGGCAGATTAAGAGTTTCCGGCCTAAATCCCGTGAAGGAATCCGCACTTTTTCTGGAAGTTGTTCCCCTTTAGCCAAAAGCTTGACCGCCACGGGGAAGGTCTGGGGCCGCAAATAAAAATTGAGTCCTTCGCTGATCGCTTTAACATCCATTGTCAACCTCCTTAAAAAATAAGGTAAAGGTTTTTCTCCCCAGGCCGGACACGGATCCGGACCTTGGCCACAACAATCGGGCCGACCCCGATTTCCAATTATTTTCCCCGGGTTAAGGCAACCAGTTCCGCCACCCCGGCCCGAAGGCCGGACCATTTTTCTTCGCCGAGCCCTTCGAGAATCTGATCTTGAGCGGCTTTCCACAAAGGCAAGGCCTCTTGGAACCTTTCCCGGCCCTCATCGGTAAGGCTGACTAGGCGCTCCCGCCGGTCCCGGCCTGGTTCGAGCAGGACCAGACCCTTCTTTTTGAGCAGGTCGAGATTACGGGTCATGGTGGTTCTGTCCATGACCGTGGCCTCGGCTAATTTTTTAAGGGTCACTGGTTCGAGTATCCGGATCGCAGACAATAAGGTTAACTGCGTGACCCGCAGTCCAATCGGCCGGAGGAGCCGATCATAATATTGGGTCACCGCCCGGGCCGCCTTGCGGAAAGTAAAGCAGACACAAGCCTGGCGGGAAGCTTGGGTCAGTATATATTCAATACTTTCCACTGGTTGATCCATTAAAAAAGCTCCTTTCCCCGTCCAAAAAAGGATTAATATTTAAATAAGAGTATATACATCTATTTGGTGAAAATGCAAGCCCCTTTTCACCTAAGGATCATGCTTAGTAAATATATTCCCCGGCCCAAGCCCGGACGTGACGGCCGTCAAGGATATGAAATATCCGAAGTTTTTTCAGGGTCGACGGCGAAAACTGGCCGATGGGCAGGTAAACGACTTTTTTACCGTAAAGATGTGCCAGGCGCTTGATCCGGTCGGCCGGCGGTCGGGCGGCGATATAGGCGATCAGCCGTCTTGACCCTTGCCTCCCGGTCTCAAATAAGATTTCCGGCGGGCCGGAGCAAAATCCCAATTCGCCCATGACCCGCCGGTTAAGGTTCAAACCGTCGGCTGAACAAAACTCCAGGTCGAGAGAATGACCGCTCAGTCTTTTTCGTCGGGGTTGGAAACGGAGCCCTCGGCCAGTCCCCGCCTGACGCTGTTGACGATCACCGATTTGGCTATCAAGGGCGCCAAGTCCTCCTGGACCGGGCGCGGACGCTTTTTTAACCCCATGGTCAGGGCCGCCCCAATTATGAGCATAATCCCGGCGGTAATAAAGGAAGAATTAAAACTCCCGGTGGAGGCCTGAAGCATCTGGGAAAGTCGGCCCATGACAAAACCGCCCACGCCCCAGGAGGTGAAGACGATTCCGTAGTTGGTGCCGAAGTTTTTCAACCCCCACAAATCCTTGGTAAAAGAGGGAAACAAAGACAGGTTGGTGCCGTAATTGAAACCGATCAAGGTGGCCAACACCACCAAGGCTGCGGCATTGTTAGTGGCGATAATCGGAATGGACGCGAACATCAGCACGGCTTGAAAGGTGAGCATGATGGTCAGGGTCAGCCGCCGGCCGATCTTGTCGGATAAAAATCCGGCCAGGATGCGGCCTCCGGCATTACCGACCGCCAGGATGGCCACGGATAGAAAGGCCAGCTCGCCCAGACTCTTTTGGGCCATGCCGGCCACCGAGCCGATGACCATCAGCCCGGCTCCGGAGCCGATGAAGAAAGTAAACCACAGGAGATAAAAGGTTCCCGTCTTCATCATTTTGGCGGGGCCGAATTCCTGTCCGATGACCGGGGGTTTGACCGGCTGCCCCTTTTTGACCGGGTCGGCGGCCACATAGCCCTTGGGCGGATTGATCAGCAACAGGGACAGGCCGCAGACCACGATGAAAAAGGCTATGCCGAAAAAGAGCATGGCGTTTTGCAGACCCCAAGCCGCGACAAGATATTTGGATAGGGGGGCGATATAGACCGAGGCCAAACCGAATCCTGAAACGACCAAGCCGGCGATCAGGCCGGTTTTGGCCGGTGGAAACCACTTGAGGGCCGGCGGGGTGGCCGACCCGTACCCGAAGGCGATGCCCACCCCGGCCAGGACCCCGAAGCCCAAGACCCAGATAACATAGCTGGTTGTTTGCGAAATCCAGATGAAACCCAAGCCGACCAGGACCCCGCCGATCAAGGCGGTCACCCGCGGGCCGATCTTGTCTTGGCATTTGCCCGCCAAGATCATGGCGAAGGCAAAAACTATGCAGCACACGGCGTAAGGATCGTTCAAGGACGCCAGGGACCAGTCAAAGCTCCCCGGGCCGCCTTTTTGGATCGACTCCCTGATAGCCTCCTTGAAAATGGACCAAGTATAAAGGATGCCCAACGCCAGATTGATGCCGATTCCGGAAAAGGTCACCATCCAGCCTCTGTTTTTTGTCGAGTCAGTCACGTTTCGCCCCCTATCCAAATCTTGATATTCTCGAGCCGGTTGCCTTCTCCGCTTGAGATGCTCAGCTGGGCAAACTCTGGCGTCCCAGAATCAACGGCCTCAAGACTTCAGGATCGGTAATAGTTGAAGTGTCGCCCAAGACGCTGGCCGAAGCCGCGTCGGGGTCAGTCACCAGACCCGCCGCAATCTTGGCCAAAAGTCGGCGCATGATTTTGCCGCTGCGGGTTTTGGGCAAGGCGTCGGCCCACTGGATCAGGTCAGGCGTGGCGATCGGCCCGATCTCTTTCCTGACCAAAGCCACCAATTCTTTTTTCAGCTCATCCGATGATTTCCATTCGGATTTCAGACTGATGAAGGCGTAAATCCCTTGCCCTTTGAGGGGATGCGGGAACCCGACCACGGCCGCCTCGGCCACGCCGGCATGGAGCACCAAGGCCGACTCGATCTCGGCCGTGCCCAGACGGTGCCCGGAAACATTGATCACGTCGTCGATCCGGCCGATGATCCAATAGTAGCCGTCCTCATCCTTTTTAGCCCCGTCTCCGGTGAAGTACATGCCGGGAATCCTCTGGAAATAAATCTCTTTGAATCGTTCGTGATCCCCGTAGATGGTCCGAGCCATCCCCGGCCAGGGCTTCCTGATGAACAAGGCCCCCTCCTGGTTCGGATACTCGACCACCTTGCCGGTGTCCACGTCGATGATCACCGGGTCGATGCCGAAGAAAGGAAAAACACAGGAACCGGGCTTCATCGGAGATACTCCGGGCAGATTGGTGAGCATGTGCCCCCCGGTTTCGGTCTGCCACCAGGTGTCCACGATCGGGCACCAATCCCGGCCGATGTGGTGATAATACCACCGCCAGGCTTCGGGATTGATCGGTTCGCCCACCGTGCCCAGCAGCATCAGAGACGAGGTGTCGTGTTTGTGGGCCAGCTCGTCGCCTTCCCGGGCGATGGCCCGGATGGCCGTGGGTGCGGTGTAGAACTTGGCCACTTTGTACTTCTCCACCACCGCCCAGAAACGGCTGTAGTCCGGATAAGACGGGACGCCTTCGAACATGACCGAAGTAAGACCGCAGGTCAGAGGCCCATAAACAATATAGGTGTGACCCGTGACCCAGCCGATGTCGGCCGTGCACCAGAAGACTTCATCGTCCTTGAGGTCGAAGACCCACCTGGTGGTCACCGCCCCCTGCAGCAAATATCCGGCCGTAGTGTGCAGCACGCCTTTGGGTTTCCCGGTCGAGCCCGAAGTGTAGAGGATGAACAGCGGGTCTTCGGCGTCCATGACCTCCGGCTCAACATAGGCGGGCAGACCAGGTTGAGCCAGGGCTTCATGCCACCAGACTTCCTTCTGGGGGTCGAGAGGCAGCTCCAGGTTGCAATGTTTAACTACCAGGACCTTTTTCACCTGACCCGGGCTCTCCTTCAAGGCTTCGTCGGCGTTCTTTTTGAGCTGGACCACCCGGCCGCCTCGATACCCGCCGTCCGAGGTGATCAGCAGGCTGGGCTGGCTGTCCTCGATGCGCGAAGCCAGGGACTCGGCGCTGAAACCGCCGAAGACCACGGAATGAATGGCCCCGATCCTGGCGCAAGCCAGCATGGCCACCGGCAACTCGAGAATCATCGGCAGGTAAATGACCACCCGGTCGCCTTTCTTTATACCCTGGGCCTTGAGCCAGGCGGCCAGTTTGTTGACCTGCTGGTACAGGTCTCGATAAGTGACGGTTTTGCTCATGTTCGGATCATCGCCTTCCCAATAATAGGCCGCCTTGTCCCCGATCTTGTCGATATGGCGATCCAGACAGTTGTAAGAGGCGTTCAGCTTGCCGCCGCCGAACCATTCGATCTTGCCTTCATTAAAGTCATAGCGCAGGACGAAATCCCACTCCTTGGACCAAGATAGAAACTCCTTGGCCAGCTTGCCCCAAAACTCGTCCGGTTGTTCCAGTGACTGCCGATACATCTCCTGGTACTGCTCCAGGCTGTTTATATAGGCGACCTTTCTGTAATGCTCTAAATGTGCGTCATACCATTTGGGCGGCTTCTCCATAACTTTCCTCCTTATTATTCGGTCTGATTACCAACTGCGACCCCCAAAAACCAAGATCGAACTCTTGGGTCCTTTTTGTTTATTCGAGCCAACCTGCTCGAAATTTGACTGGACCGTCAAATATTATCAAGCAAGGTTCAGGCCAAGAGCCCATCGAAGGATTGGCCAGACAACTAGCTATTTTAAATGAATATATCAGCCGGGGCCCCGGCCGGTCCATCTAACCGCACTTCGTAGGCTGTCAGATTGTTTAACGCCGGAAAAAGGCTCTCAGAACTAATATAGACAATTTCTATCATATCTATTGTTAAAATCAATCTATACCCTGGCCTAAAAACCGCTTAGCCGGCGAAAGAGGCTTATCGAAAAAAAGGAATCCCCAGAGCGAATGGACGGCGAGATTTTGAACCGCCCGGTCGAAGCGGCCGGGGCCGTTTATGAAATTGGCATTGTCTTGAACAAGTTATTATTAATCGCCTTTTTTGGACCGGACCTGGGTTCGTTCAAGGTGGACCGGGTTTCTCCGCACCCCCCGCGGCCGGAGGGCTCTAGACAAGCCAGGTCGAGCGGCTGAAATTCAAATTTTTTCCTGAAGCAAGGTCAAGCTGGAGCCGAATCGGGGGTTGAGCGACGATGAAATAATTTTTTTCAGACCTGTAAAAAACTCTGACAGCGGTTTTGATCCGAACGAGCGGCGGAAGATTAGGAGAACCGGATTTGAGTTTCATTTCAGTTAATTGAATCTTCGAGCCCTTACATGTCGTTTGGCATATTCGTTGCTCTTTTCACTTATAAACGCCTGAAAGGACAAAAAACCGGCGATGAATCCCAGCGGACCGCCGGTGAGGCTTGGCGATATGAAAGTTTTGGTGGCCGACGACGAAGAAAGAATCAGGTACGGCTTGAGTCGGACTCTGACCGCCAAGGGCTATGAAGTGGTCCCGGCCGAAAACGGCCGGGCGGTCATGGACATATTGGCCAAGGACCCGGTGGATATTATTCTGCTCGACCTGAAGATGCCGATTATGACCGGCGAAGAGGTCCTGGAGTTGGTCCATCGGCAATACCCGGAGATAATTGTCATCATCATCACCGGTCACGGCAGCATCGACAGCGCCGTCGAGTGCATGAAGAAAGGCGCCTATGATTTCATCACCAAGCCCTATGACTTGCCCCAATTGATGCTGATCGTCGGCCGAGCGGCGGATAAAAGGAAACTCGAACTGACCGCCCGGCGGCTCCGGGAAGAAAACGTCCGCAATCTCTATGACCTGGCCCTGGAAAAGAGCCGTTTGCGGACCGTGATCAACCGGTTGGCCAACGGGGTCATGGTCACCAATCAGCACATGGAAGTGGTCCTGCTCAATCCGGCCCTGAAAAAATTGATGGGCCTGGCCGGGGAAATCGAGACACCGGCTCCTTTAACGCCCTTGATTCAAGACCAGTCGCTCATCGAAACCATCCAGGGCATCCTTTCCCGGCCGTCTTCAGGGGAAGATGATTTTGTCTCCCAGGAAATCAGTCTCGACAATAAAACGCTGCGGGCCATTTCCGCGCCGGTGCTCGGACCCGATCAAAAAGCGGCCGGCAGCGTGACCGTCATCGAAGACGTGACCGTCTTCAAACAGATCAGCCAGATGAAGTCCGATCTGGTCAATATGGTCGCCCACGAACTCCGCAGTCCCCTGATCTCCATCAAGCAGCTCATCAACGTCCTTTTGGAAGGTCTTTGGGGGACTTTGAATGAAAAGCAGCAGGACTACTTGACCCGGGCCGCCAAAAAGATCGACGAACTTATGGAGCTGATCCGCGACCTGCTGGACATCGCCAAAATCGAGGCCGGGATGGTTTTTCAGCAGCAGGTCCCTACTGAACTCGAACAACTTATTAAAAACACTATTGAAACAATGGATGTCCGAGCCAAGAAACAGGGGGTGGTTCTTACCTATTCCTGTCGAAACCCCCGGTTGGTCCTGGCCGATCCCTTGGAGATGGAAAAAGTCTTCAACAATTTAATCGACAACGCCATTAAATATTCCCCGGAGGGCGGTCAGGTGACCGTGACTGTCACTAGTCAAGGCGATTTCGTGGCTGTCGAGGTTTCGGACACAGGCATCGGCATCGACCCGGAAGAGTTGCCCAAAATCTTCAACAAATATTATCGGGTCAAGCACCCGAAAACCCGGCAGGTCATCGGCACCGGCCTGGGTCTCTCCCTGGTCAAGGGCATCGTCGAAGCCCACCGGGGCCAGATCGAGGTGGAGAGCGTGCCTGATCAAGGGACTACCTTTCGGGTCATCCTCCCGGCGGTCAAAAACGAGGAGGCCGGACGGCCCGAGGGAGGGCTGAAAAAATCTTGAGTATAACCAGAGTATTTTATTGAGGAAAGGAGACTGATTATGACTGGCAAGTATATCCTGGTCGTGGAAGACGAACCGGACCAAATGGAAGCCGTGGCCGCGATGCTCGAGAGCAAAGGTTGCGAAGTCGCCAAGGCTTATGACGGTGTTGAAGGCAAGGAGTCGATCCAAGCCCGCCGGCCCGACCTGATCGTCCTCGACGTCATGATGCCCAGAAAGGACGGCTGGACCCTCTGCGCCGAGTTGAAGGCCGACGAAAAGACCAGGGAGATTCCCATTGTTCTGCTGACGGCCGTGGGCGAGCAACTGACCAAGACCAAGACCAGCGAAAGACAGGGTAGATATACCCGATACGACGGTCTGGTCACCGAAGCTGACGATTATATCGCCAAGCCCATCGACACCAAGAGCCTATGGGAGGTGGTCAGCCGGTATCTTTAAAAATTTTCTAAAGTCGGTTCACTTTAATGAACGATTTTACGGCCCGGAGTTGATTTGAACGTAACTCCGAAAATAAGATAAGGGCGGGGCGGCCGACCGCCCCTTGGCCTTTAATTAAAAACAGCTTTAAACCGGCAGTCGGACCGTGAAGGCCGCCCCCTGGCCCTCTCGGCCGCCGGCTTCGATCACTCCGCCCATTTTATCGATAATGCCGTAACAAACGGCCAGCCCCAGACCGGTGCCCTTGCCCACCGGCTTGGTGGTGAAAAAGGGAGTGAAGACCTTGTCCAAGTGGGCCGCACTGATGCCGCAGCCGTTGTCGGAAACTTCGATGACCACAAAACCATCGGCCGGCCTGGTGGTCACCCGGATTTCCCCTCCGGGGCCGCCATGCTTCTCCATGACCGCGTCAAAGGCGTTGTTGATCAGATTGAGAATAACCTGCTGCAACTGGGTCGGATCGACCGTGATCTCGGGCAGATCGGGCGACAAATCCTCGATGAGAGCTACGCCCTTCGATTCAGCCCGGCCCTTGGCCAAGCTTATGACTTCTTCGATGAACCGGTTCAAGTCCACCGGACCGATTTCCTGAGGCTGTTTCCGGGCGAACTTGAGCAGACCGTGGGTTATCCCGCCGCAACGTTCCACCTGGAGTCCGATCTGGGCCAGGCAGTCCTTGATATGGGCCAAGTCCTCCGGAGTCGGAATGCCGCCGTTCTCGGCCATCTCCTCAAAAGCCGCTTCGATCATGTTTTTTTCCTGCTTGATGATCTGCAGGGGGTTGTTGATTTCGTGGGCGAAGCCGGCGGACATTTCCCCGATCACGGCCAAACGCTCGGCCGCGACTAGTTGCTGGGACAGTTGGTTCTTTTCCGATTCCATCCGGCGCATCTTTTTAATGGTCCGTTCCGTGGCCAGGAGGGCGGTGACCAGAATGGCCAGGACCGCGGCCAAGCTTATGGCCACGGCCAGCCTCGTGACCGTGCCCAGACCGCTGAAGGCCTCCTCCCGTTCCTGTCTGACCACCAGCAGCCAAGTCCCTTCTTTGATCCAGGTCGTGGCATAAAGATATTCATCACCGGCCGTATTTTTAGCCTTGAAAGTGCGGAGGCCTTTATGGGGGGTCAGGTAAGTCCCGGCGTCCGGATCAGACTCGAGCAGGTCCAAGCCAGAACGAGGCCGGGTCTGGAGCAGGCCGTCCCGGTTGACGATATAGGCTTCCCCGGTCCGGCCGATCCTGACGTTCTCGACCGTCTGATCGAAAAGCGCCGTATCCACCGTGGCCCTCAAAATCCAAGGGCAGTCCCGGTTTTCCTTGCACACGGCGATGATGAAATGAGGCACCCGGCGAAACCCCAGGAATACGTCGCTGATGTATTCCTTTTTACTCATGACTTCCTTGAACCAGGCTTCGTTTTTATAGTTTTTATCCAGGAGCTGATATGGACCGACATAGGCCAAATGGTCGCCGGCCGAATCGATCACCCCCAGATCGATGAAACCGGCGTCAGCGGCCTTGAGACGATCCAAGACCTCGTTCAGTCCGCCCTCGCCGATCAGATCGCCCAGTTCATAGGAGTCGACCACGAAACGCAAATCCCGCCGGCGCTCTTCGAGAAAAGTTTCAATGGTCGCCTTATGATGTTCGACCACCTTGTCCAGCTTGGACAAAACCTCGTCTTCCAAAGTATGGGAAAAATAATAATAGCCTACGGCCAGAATCAGGCAGAAAGGCAGCAGGGAGGCCGCGAGCATCTCGGCCAAAACCCTGCGCCTGATGGCTTGGTACCTTTTTTCTTTCATGTCCGCCCGGAAAAAAAGCGGTCAGTCGAGGGACCGGCCCACCGACCGCGGCCTGATCGTTGAATCAAACAACAGCCATAACTAAAATATTGAGCAATTTTCCGGCCAAAAAAGAGCCGAAGCCTTATTCAAAAAACGGCCCTTTTCCTGGCGGTTACTCCCCGTGGCTTCGGCCGGCTTCAGGCCTGGCCCCGGACGGTTTGTCAAATCTTCTGACGAATTGTAAAAATTTCCTTTTCAGTTTTGCCAATATGGCAACGTCTGTCATCGCCCGGTGGTTATCCCAGCATGGGTTCAATATCCAGAAACGGCGGGAGGCTGGGCTCATGACTCAGATCGGTAATGACCGGGTAGCGGAAGCCCATCTTATGAGACGTCTCCAAACCTTTGACCGCTGTCTCGGTCATGGACCAAGGCAGGGCGAAGATGACTTCGGTATCCTGAGTGCCCCCAAAAACCCGGTCGCCGCCGCTGGGCAGGATAAAGGTCGGGTCGGGTTTCTCTGAAACCAGGGCAATATCTACACAATCCCGAAAGGCCGTAACCTTGGGCGATGTTTTCTGACCGGCAAAGCCGAAAGCGCTGACCAGCCGCATGG